>Ga0209972_10001802_pt1 | contig 18142 bp, 11 predicted proteins | sample NOAtaG_7_FD_187302 | JGI IMG/M metagenome (GOLD analysis project Ga0209972, IMG submission 187302) | Freshwater lake microbial communities from Lake Erie, under a cyanobacterial bloom - NOAA_Erie_Diel1S_2200h metaG (SPAdes) (version 2) | ecosystem: Environmental > Aquatic > Freshwater > Lake ... | reverse complement strand
GCATTCGTCTGGCAATCGGGGCACGCCGGAGCGACATTCTCATTCAGTTTCTGATCGAATCGACCCTGCTCACCCTCGTTGGAGGGCTGATCGGGGTTGTTTTGGCAACCCTCCTCGTGCAGCTGGCCGCCCTGCTGACCGGCTTCTCCCTGACCGTCCCGATCTGGGCACTGCTGGCCGCCATCTCGGTCTCCAGCTCGATCGGCACCATCTTTGGCGTCTTTCCGGCACGTCGTGCCGCGCGGCTCGATCCGATTGAGGCGCTGCGGAAGGAGTGACTACTCGTCCCGCTTCTGGGGGTGGGGATTAACCGGTGTTGGGTGATTTTTATGATGCTCCAGAAACAACTCCTGTACGACATCGTGCTGAACGTCCTCGATTCACTGCGTGCTCACAAGCTGCGTTCCGTGCTGACCCTTCTCGGCGTGATCATTGGGACCAGCGTGGTGGTCATGGTCGGGGCCGTCCTGACCGGACTCTCCGCCCGGGTTGCGGCAATCACCGAGCGAAGCGCTCCCAATGTGATCTACTTCACCCGCGAGGAGAAGATCGGGCCCTCCTTCCGCACTCCGAGCGCCGAAGAGCGCCAGCGCAAGAACCTGACCTATGATGACGCGCTCGCGGTGGCCGCACTCGATCTCCCCCTCTACGTCTCACCGCAGAAGATACGCGGCAGCTATGGTCCGACCGGTGACAAGCCGACCCTGACCTACGGCGGACGGGAGGCGATCAATCCGCTTCTGCTCGGTGTCTGGGAGAACTTTCCGGATATCGTCTCCGTCCGCGTCGAGAGAGGCCGCTTCTTTACGAGCAGTGAGCGCGAGACCCGCTCGCCGGTCTGTGTGATCGGCAATGGGCTGGCCAAGCAGCTTTTCGAGGATGACGACCCGCTCGATCGGGAGGTGCGCCTGGATGGGCGGCTCTACCGCGTCGTCGGCATCCTCGAGAGCGCTTCCGGGCAGGGAGTGATTGGCAGCGATGAACTCGATGAGCGTATTCTCTATGCCCCCTTCGAGACCGTCGCCAAACAGTATCCGGAGATCGAATCGACAGTCATCGTGGTTCGCGCGCCGGCTGGCCGGATCGATCCGGTCATCGAGCAGGTCACGGCCACGCTCCGGATCCGCCGCAACGTCTCTCCCTCCGCTCCCAACAACTTCGGGGTCAACCGGGCCGAGCAGGTCTTTGAGGTGGTGCAGCAGATCATTCTCGGGCTGGCGGCGGTCATCGTCCCCATCGCCCTGGCTGGTCTCGTCGTTGGCGGGGTTGGGGTGATGAACATTATGCTCGTTTCGGTCACTGAGCGGTCAGCGGAGATTGGGATCCGCCGCGCCCTGGGCGCACGCCAGCGCGATGTTCTCGCGCAATTTCTGATCGAGGCGATTATCCTCACCGGAGTCGGCGGACTGATCGGTATCTTCGTTGGTTTTCTCTTTGCTTTCATCGTTCAGTTTTTGGTCAACTTTCCGGCAGCCGTCCCACTCTGGGCGATTGTCGTTGGCTTTTTCACTTCCGCCAGTGTCGGTCTGATCGCCGGTATGTGGCCAGCTGTCCGCGCGGCGCGTCTCGATCCGGTCGCCGCCATTCGGGGAGATTGATCAAGTTATGTCCAGTCAAGCTGACGAATCGAGACGCCAGGCCCTCTTCGCCCTGGCCGTTCTCTTTGGCATCAACACCCTCAACTTCTTCGATCGGCAGATCCTCGCCGCGGTCAATGAACCGATCCGCCAGCAGTGGAACCTTGGCGATGGGGCGATGGGGCTGATCTCGACCGCCTTTACGCTGATTTATGCCGCGGTTGGAGTTCCGCTTGGCCGCTGGGCCGATCGTGGGCGCCGGACCCGCTTGCTCAGCCTTGGGGTCGCCTTCTGGAGCCTCTTTACGGCGGCCTCAGGGATGGCCTGGAGTTACGCTTCGCTCTTTGCGGCCCGGATTGGGGTCGGGGTGGGTGAGGCGAGCTGCTCACCCACGGCCAACTCGATGATCGGTGACCTGTTTCCGCCAAACCAGCGCGCGCGGGCGATCTCCGTCTTTATGCTTGGCCTGCCGGTCGGGATCTTTCTCTCCTACTGGCTGACCGGGATGATCGTCGAGGGAGTCACCCCCCTGGTCGGTCCACTCAATGCCTGGAAGATGCCCTTCTTTATCGCGACGATCCCCGGACTGCTTCTCGCCCTGGTGGCGCTGCGACTTCCGGAACCGGTGCGGGGAGCGCACGATACGGCCCCGGGCACGCGGCGCCTGCGAGTTGGTTCACCCTGGCGACGGCTTCTGACCATTCCAACTCTCTGGTGGATCATCGTCTCCGGGGCGCTCCACAACTTCAATGGTTACGCCGTCAACGCCTTTCTCCCGGCCTACCTTGGACGTTACCACGGGCTGGGGCTGCGGCAGGCCAACACCATCTGTGCCATCGTCCTCGGTGCAGTGGGCGTGATCGGTCTCCTCGGCGGCGGGGTGCTGGCCGACTGGGCCCAGAGCAAGAGCCGTCGCGGCCGCATGCTTCTCGGCTCGGTCTCCATGATTATTATGATCCCCTGTCTGGCGATGGCTCTCCGGTTGCCTCCCGGGTCAATCCTGCCTTTCATGCTGCTGACCGGGTTTGGCTGGTCATTCTTCTTCGTCTACTATGTTACCGTCTACCCGACCATTCAGGATGTGGTCGAGCCAGAGCTGCGCGGCACGGCGATGGCGATCTACTTCTTTGCCATGTATGTGCTGGGTGGAGCGTTTGGAACTTCGGCGCTCGGATTTCTGAGTGACTACTATGCGCGGCGCGCGATGACCTCCGCCGGCGCGGTTGTGCTGACGGAAGCCCATCGCGCCACCGGTCTTCACGATGCATTGATGATTGTGCCGGTCATTGCCGTCCTCCTCGCCCTGATTCTTCTCGCCGGATCGTTGACGGTCCGGCGCGATACGGAACAGATGAGCGGAGAAGTGAAGAACTGAAGAAGTGAATAAACGGCAGTTTGCTGAGCGCCCAGTCTGCTCAACGCTGAGCCCGGCGGGTTGGCAAGCTGCTGGTTCACCCATTATGAGATTTGATCGTCGACAGTTTCTCGTCACCGGAGGCTCATTTCTCGCCTCGACTCTGGTTGCTGCCGGCCAGTCACCGGAGACCCTCACCTGTCCAATGCATCCAGAGGTGGTCACGCGTCAGCCGGGGAAATGTCCCAAATGCGGCATGAAATTGACGCCCCGTCCGATGCCAACCGCCTGGACCTGCACCATGCACCCCGAGATCCAAAGCCCTGATCCCGGAGTCTGTCCGCGGTGTCGAATGAAGCTGACCAGGATCGGCCAGGTCGAGTCGCGTGATTTTCCGGTGCGGATCGAGACCTCCCCCGCCGCTCCCGCCGCCGGAAAGCCGCTGCGCCTCCGCTTCACGGTCTATCATCCCGAGCACGGTCGGCCGATTCGCAAGTTCAATCTCCTGCACGACATGCCTTTCCACCTCTTCATCGTCAGTCAGGATTTCGAAAGTTTCGCCCATCTCCATCCGGATCTGCAGCGTGATGGCAGCCTGGTTCTGACAACCACCCTGCCAAAGCCTGGATACTACCAGGTCTACTGTGACTTTTTTCCCGATGGCGGGATGCCCCAGGTTGCCCATGAGCACCTGATCACCGCCGGTTTTCGGGGGGATCTGGTCGGCTCACGGCCAACGCTGGAGCCTGATCCGGTGGCGGAGGGGCGCTTGACGCGGGTCGTCGAGGGGACCCGCTTCGAATTGAGTTTCGAGCCCGGGAAGCTCTATGCTGGTGAGGAGTTTGCGCTGCGCTACCGCCTCTTCGACCAGGAATCGGGGCGGCCCATCGAGGATCTGCATCCATACCTGGCGGCCTGGGGACACACCCTCATCCTGAGCGCTGACGGAACCGAGTACCTCCATTCACACCCCACCGAGATGTTGCCGGAAGGTTTGAGTCTCGCCGCACAGCGCCAGCTCAAGGGAGGAGCGGAGGTGGTTTTTGAGACCTTCTTTCCCCGGCCCTCCAGATACCGCATCTGGTCGCAGTTTCAACGCGGGGAGCGCCTGATCACCGTCGCTTTCAATATCGATGTGCCAAGATTGCAGTAGTCGGACCACTCCCCCGGAGGGTCTGCCGAGAAAGGTGTTGAGCATACTTTGGAAAAGAGAATGATTGAGCTGATTGACGTCTCACGATCGTACGGCGGAGTGACTCCGGTCAGCGCCCTCGGGGGAGTGAATCTTTCGATTGGGGCGGGCGAGAGAGTGGCGGTCATGGGGCCATCCGGATCGGGCAAGTCGACCTTTCTCAACCTCGTCTGTGGGCTTGACCAGCCCACCAGTGGATCGATCCTGATAGATGGCGTCGATATTGGGGTTCTCGATGATGATGCCCGGACGCGCCTGAGGCGGGAGCGGATTGGCATGATCTTTCAGACCTTCAACCTCCTGCCGACCCTGACGGCGGTCGAGAATGTCGCCCTGCCATTGCGACTCAATGGTCTCGCCCGTCGACAGGCGGAGCTGCGCGCCGAGGCCATGCTCAAAAGGGTTGGTCTCGGGGGGCGACTGGGGCATCGCCCCGACCAGCTCTCAGGTGGTGAGAGGCAGCGCATGGCGATCGCCCGCGCCCTCATCTTCGAACCGCCACTTCTCCTCGCTGACGAGCCAACCGGAAATCTCGACTCCCACACCGGCGATGAGATTCTCGTGCTGCTCGACCAGCTCCACGGCGAGTTGAATATGACTATCCTGCTGGTTACCCACAATGAGGAGGCGGTCAGATTCTGCGATCGACTGATTCGGCTCCGCGATGGAAAGATTCTCAGCGACGAGAGACTGGAAAGGGGCGGAAGATGATCGGAGCCTTAGGTCAGGTCACCTCCCGCGAGTGGCGATCACACCGACTGCGCACCATGCTGACGATCATCGGCATCTCGCTGGGAGTGGCGGTCCTCTTTGCCGTGCGCACCGCCAATCTCACCCTGCTCAGTTCGCTGAGCCTGACGGTCGAGAAACTGGCGGGCAAGGCAACCCTGCAGGTCGTTGGAGACGAGGGAGGATTTCCGGAAAGCGTCTGGGAGACGGTCAAAGATACCCCCGGGGTCCACGTGGCCCAGCCCGTGATCGAGGTGCTGGCCAATACGGCCTTTGCCGATGAGGGGAGCCTGCTCATCGTCGGGGTCGACATGCTCGGCGACCGTGAGCTGCGTGAGTACCAGTTCGATGAAGAGGGAAGCGAGATCGCTGATCCGCTCGTCGCCCTCGCCCAACCGGATTCGATCCTCATCTCGCGGACCTTTGCCGATAAGTACAAACTCGAGGATGGCGATAAGCTTCCCCTTTATACTTCGCAGGGGCGCAAGGATTTTGTCGTCCGGGGGATCTTCAAGCCGGAGGGGATCGGCAAGGTCTTCGATGGGCAGATTGCCGTGATGGATGTCTTCAATGCCCAGTATGTCTTCAACCGTGGACGCAACATCGACCGGATCGACCTTATGAATGAGCCGGACGTCGAGGTTGAAGAGCTGGCGGCGCGTATTCGCGCGCGCATTCCGGCCGGCATCGAGGTTACTCCGCCGACGGCCCGTGGACAGGGGATCGAGAAGGCGGTCTCGGCAATGCGGATCGGCATGCTTATTGCCAGTTTTATTGCTCTCCTCGTCGGTGTCTTTATCATTTTTAACACCTTCACCATTGCCGTCAATCAGCGGTGGAAGGAGATCGGCATCCTCCGGGCCATTGGAGTTGAACGACGGAACGTCCAGCTGATGTTTCTCGGGGAAGCCCTGTTCATGGGCATGATCGGCAGTGTGCTCGGGATTGCCCTCGGTTATCTTCTGGCGGTCGGGGCGGAGCGGCTCATGAGCGAGGTCGCGGCGAAGATCTTCAGCTATGTCGCCACGCAGCAGCCACCGGTCTTCCGCTGGGACTACGCCCTGACCTCCTTCGCCATCGGGATGGTGACGTCACTGATCGGCGCCTGGTTGCCCTCGCGCGCCGCGACCAATCTCGATCCGGCACTGGCCCTGCACAATATCGAGACCCGCCAGCGTGAAGTGGTGCTTGGACGGGGCCGACTGCTGCTTGGGCTGGCGCTCATCACGACCGGACTTCTCTGCGTCCTCTTCGCTCCGCTGCGGGTCAGTCTCGACTACCAATTCGCCTACCCGCTGCTGATGCTCTCCGGGCTGATTCTGATTCTTCCCAAACTGGCTGAGCTGGTCGCCCGGCTTCTCCGTCCCATCTTTGATCGGTTCTTTGGCACCGAGGCGGTGCTGGCAGTGGAATCGCTGGTCCAGTCACCGCGGCGGACAACCGCCACGGTCGGCGCCTTGATGATTGGGCTCTCCTTCGTCTTCTCGACGGCGTCCTATGTGCAGAGCTACCAGCTGACAGTTTCACGGTGGATGGAGAGATTCATCAACTCCGATCTGATCATCTCGACCTCCGAGATGGCCCGCTCCCGCACCTACCATTTCAGTGAGGATCTCGGTCGGCGTATCGCCGCGATCCCCGGCATCAAGCGCGTCGAGAATGTCCGCTTTCTCTTCATGCCCTATGCTGACGACTCGATTGCGGTCGTCTCCTTTGAGATGGAGGGCTGGTTTGCCCGCGTTCGTGATCCCATCGATGTTGGTGACGAGGCTGAGGCGCGGCGGCTCCTGATCGAGGGGAAGGGGATTCTGGCCTCGCGCAATCTGACGACCAGGTACCGCCTCTCGATTGGTGATACCATCACCCTCCAGACACCGACCCGTCCCTTTCAGTTTCCGATCGTCGGCATCATTGACGATTACACCTCGGAGAAGGGATCGGTCTTCTTTGACCGTCGCCTCTATATCGACTACTGGAACGATTCAGCGGTCGATTTGATCGATGTCAATCTCGACGAGTCGACACGCGCCGATCCGGCTGGCGTGACCGGGATCCGTGAGCGGATCCAGGAGGTGCTCCGGGGTCAGCACCGGGCATTCATCTATACCAACACCGAGTATCGTCGCTGGGTCCTCGACCTGATCGACGGTTTCTTTGTCATCAATTATATGCAGACCGCCGTGGCTGTCATCATCGCCGCACTGGGTATCGTCAACACCCTGATCATCTCAGTCACCGAACGCCGGCGAGAGATTGGAGTTCTGCGGGCCGTCGGCGGGCTCCGCCGGCAGATTGGCCGGATGGTGCTTCTCGAGGCGACGATCATGGCGGTGGTCGGAGTGATCAGTGGCACCATTGCCGGGGTCATGAACACCCTCTTTCTGGTCCGAACCGCGGCATCAATGATTGGCGGATTCACCGTCCCTTTCCATTTTCCGGTGATGCTGGTTATCGTGGCGCTCCCCTTGACGATTATTGTTTCACTCTTCGCGGCCTGGTGGCCGGCCCGTAAGGCCGTCAACCTCAATGTCGTCGAAGCGATTGGTTACGAATAGGCACTATGATCATCTTCAAGATTCTCCTGCTGATCCCCATTCTCTCAACGCTCGTCGTTGCTCCGGATGCCCGTTCGATCATGGAATCGGTCTATCGCCAGGATACCAGCCGGGACACAAGCTGGCGGGCGGTGATGGACGTCTATGACCGGAAGGGAACGATGCGTCGCAAGAAGTTTCATTACCGTAAGCTTGGCGCGCTCGGCAACAGCCGCACCCTCCTCAGATTCTTCGATCCGGCCGAGGTTCGCGGAGTCGGACTGCTCTCAATCAATCAGGCGGCCCCGTCAGGACAGGGGGCGGCAACTGATCGCCAGTGGATGTACACGCCCGCCATCCAGCGGGTCCGGCGCATTGCTGCCCAGGAGCGCCGCCAGCGCTTTCTCGGCACCGACTTTACCAATGAGGATATGGCCGAGCGAATCCTCGATGACTTCAGTTACCGCCTGATCGGTGAAGGGGAGCTCGTTGATGGCCGGAGAACCTGGAAGATTGAGGCCCGTCCCGTCTCTCCTGATCGTTCGCAGTATGCCTGGATCTACCTCTGGGTGCCCCAGGATGTGCCCTATGCGACGCTGGTCGAGATGTATGACCGGCAGGGACAGCGCCTGCGCATTCTCAAGGCCAGTCAACTCGAGAAGATCTCCGGGATCTGGGTGGCTCGCAACCTGGAGATGACCTCGCCGATCGACAACACCCGCACGGTTCTCTTCATCGAGGAGATCCGTTTCAATACCGGGCTGAAAGAAGAGCTCTTCAGCCAGCAGTCACTTGAGAAACCAAACGTCTTCTAAAATTGAACGATTGAAGCGAGGCTCCATGAAGTTCCGCACCCTGGTTGTGTTTTTGCTCTCGATGGCGTTTTTGAGCGGCCCCGGACTTTTCCGGACGGGCCGGATGGAATCGCGGCCCGCCACCCGGCCCAACATTATCCTCATCGTTGCCGATGATCTTGGGTCTGCGGAGCTGGGCAGCTATGGACAGAAGAAGATCCGGACGCCCCACCTTGATCGTCTGGCGGCTGAGGGGATTCGGTTCACCAACTTCTATGCCGGCAGTCCGGTCTGTGCCCCCTCGCGGTATGTCCTGATGACCGGGCGGCACGGCGGCCACGCCTATATCCGGGACAACAAGGAGGTTAGCCCGGAAGGGCAGTGGCCGATCCCCGACTCGACCGTGACGATCGCTGAACTGCTGAAGGCTCAAGGGTACGCGACCGGTGCATTCGGTAAATGGGGGCTCGGATTTGTCGGCAGCGAGGGCGATCCCCATCGGCAGGGATTTGATCTCTTCTATGGCTATAACTGCCAGCGCGAAGCCCACAACTTCTACCCGACCCACCTCTGGCGCAATGAGCAGAAGATTATGCTGGAAGGGAACACGCGTGGCTTGACGGGGCGTCAATACTCCCACGACCTGATTGAGGCTGAGGCCCTCCGTTTCATTCGGGATCACCAGGATCGTCCATTCTTCCTTTATGTTCCATTCACTATCCCACACCTCGCGCTGCAGGTGCCGGACGACTCACTCGCCGAATACGTGGGGACCTGGGATGATCCTGCTTACGATGGCCAGAATGGATATCTGCCGCATCCCCACCCGCGTGCCGCCTATGCGGCGATGGTCACGCGGATGGATCGCAGCGTCGGCAGAATGCTCCAGACGCTGCGCGAGACGGGGCTCGATCGACAGACGATCGTTCTCTTTACGAGCGACAACGGGCCTACTTATGACCGCCTCGGAGGTTCCGATTCAGACTTTTTTCAATCAGCGGGAATTCTCCGCGGGCACAAGGGGAGCGTCTACGAAGGCGGGATCCGGGTGCCACTGATCGCCCACTGGCCCGGGCGGATTGGGGCGGGACGCACCGCAGATCTCCCGGCGGCCTTCTATGATCTCCTCCCAACCCTGGTCGAGATTGGGGGCGGCCGGTCGGATCATCCCTCCGATGGTGTCAGTCTCGTTCCAACCCTCACCGGACGTGGCCGTCAACGCCGGCACGAATTTCTCTTCTGGGATTTCAATGGCTACGGTGGCCAACAGGCAGTCCGGCTGGGCAACTGGAAGGGCATTCGTCGCCAGATCGGAAAGGGGAATCGCCAGCTCGAACTCTATGACCTGGCCCGCGACCCCGCGGAGCAGCACGATGTCGCGGCCGCCCATCCGGCGCTTGTCCGGAAGATCGAAAAGATCATGGCCGCCAATCACGAACCTTCCGCTCTCTTTCCGTTGCCCGCCGTCGATGGCCTGACCCCCTAGGATGCAGGTCGCCTCGCTTTCAGTGGTCGTGCCGGAACTTGTCCCCCATGGCGGCGCCGGGGCGAGTTTCCGGCTCGCTTTGTCCAACCCGCGCCGCTTTGAATTGTCAATCACGACGACCCCACCAGCGCTTTGATTTTTACCTGAGCCATCTGTTACTTTAACCAATTATACCTTCTCAAGCAGAAAGACAGACCAGCGCAAACAGCTGCGCCAGCGTGGTGTTGCCAACCTGATTGGCGTGAACAAGCAAGATGAGTAAGAAGTGAGGTTTTATGAAACAAGTCTTCAGGTGCTGCCTGATTTTACTGATGGCCGCAGCGATTCTGCCAGTTTCGGGAATGGCCCAGGCCTCCGGATCGACGGCTGATCTCCGCGGCGATGTGACCGATCAGAACGGCGCGGTCATTGCCGGCTCCCGGATCACGGTGGTCGACCTGGCCAAGGGAACGACGCGCAGCGGCGTTACTGACAAGGGTGGACAGTTTGTCTTTGTCGGCCTCCTGCCGGGAAGTTATCAGGTCAAAGTGGAGGCGCAGGGCTTCACGGCCAGCAGCGTCAGAATTGAACTGACGGTCGGTCAGCAGGCCTCGCTGCCGTTTCGGCTGACTCCTGCCGGCCTCGAGGTGCGGGTCGATATCGTTGCCGGTGGCGAGGTGGTCGAGACGAGTCGAACTGAGCAGTCCTCGGTGATCGACAATCGACAGATCGTCAATCTGCCGATCAATCGGCGCAACTTTCTCGATTACGCGCTGTTGACGCCCGGTGTTGCCGACTCTGACAACATTGCCGACTCGTCCGATTTTCGCGTCGCCCAGACTCCCCAGACGGGGCTCTCCTTTGGCGGCAACAACGGACGCGGCAACATGGTCCAGATCGATGGAGCTGAAACCCTCAACTCCTCGGGCGGCGTTCAGGCGATGCTCAGTCAGGAAGGGGTGCAGGAGTTCCAGGTTGTCCGGAACAGCTTCAGCGCCGAGTACGGCGGGGCGGCCGGAGGTGTGGTCAACATCGTCTCGAAATCGGGATCTAACGATCTCCACGGTAGTCTCTTTGGACTCTTTCGTGACCGGGCCCTCGATGCTCGCAACGCTTTCGACTTCAATCCCAATGGCCAGTCGCCATTCAATCGTCAGCAGTTCGGTGGTTCACTCGGCGGGCCGATCGTCCGCGACAAGACCTTCTTCTTTGGCGTCTTCGAGCGGTTGTCGCAGGAGCGATCAGCGTTTGTCAATCTGCTCAATGATCCGTCGATCTTCCAGCCGACCAGTTCCCAGAACGCCCTGATCAGCTATCTCTCCGGGGTCGCCCCCTTCGCTCCGCTCGCGGCCGGTCTGCGGGGAGCGCTGACGACGACCAACCAGGTCTATCCGCGCACCGTCAAGCTCTTTACCGACAACAGCGGGCAGTTCCCCTTCAAGGAGAATCAGACCCAGTTGTCGGCCCGTCTCGATCACACCTTCAGCGACAAGAGCAGCGGTTACATCCGCTTCAACGTCACCGACTCGTTCTTTGAGAATCAGGCGGCCGGACAGTTGACTGCCCCGTCGCGCGGACGCACCTACGATGCCTGGACTGGCGGCATCGTCGCTTCGCACAACTATCAGTTTTCGCCAACGGTCTTCAATGAACTGAAGCTCCAGTACGCTTACCTGCGCAACGATTTCATTCCGAATGACAAGCTTGGGCCGGAGCTGAACATCGAGGGATATGGCAACTTTGGACGCGACATCTTCCTTCCGTCGAAAACGATCGAGCGACATTACGATATTTACGACAACGTGACCGTCGTCAAAGGATCGCACACGCTGCGCTTTGGCGGCTCGGTCTTCCTGCACGATGTGGCGACGACCAATGAGACCTATTTTGGCGGGCGCTTCAACTTTGGGGCGGCGATTCCGCTCTCGAATATTATCGCCCTCAACCCGGCTCTCGGTCCGACCGTTCTCCAGCAGTTGCAGGGCTTTCTCCAGCAGAATCAGCCTTCTCTGGTCCCCGCGCTGGCCGCGCCGATCAACGCCCTCCAGTCCTTCAATCTGGGGCTGCCGATCGTCTATCAGCAGGGCTTTGGTGACTCGGAGTCGTCAGGCTGGATTGGCCGTTACGGGATGTACGTCCAGGACTCCTGGAAGGTCAGTCAGCGGTTCTCTCTCAATCTCGGCCTGCGTTACGCCTTGCAGGATGAGCAGTTCTTCATCCCGACCTCGAAGCGTGACTGGCAGCCGCGGGCCAGCTTCTCGTGGGATCCTTTTGGTGATGGCAAGACGGTTGTCCGCGGAGGCGCTGGTGTCTTTGTCGGATTTCTCAACCAGGCGGTGGCCAACGTGACCCGTGAGCTGGGTGGCTTTGCGGATCCCACCTCGATCTTCATTGTCATCGCTACGCCAACCACGAATGGATTTGGTCTGCCGCGTTCATTCGACCTCTATGGTGGATTGGCCAACGCGACCGGGTTCTTCTCGCGTCCCATCACCCTCGCCGATGTGCAGCGGATTCTGCCGCCAGCCGGAACTCCGAACGCCCGACCCATTAACCCGGGACCGGGGCAGCCACTCGAGGTTCGCTTCCGGATCGGCCCGGGTTATCGGAATCCAACCACCTACCAGTCAAGTCTGGGCATCCAGCGTGACCTTGGCGGCGGATTCTCGCTCGATACCGGTTACATGTTTGTCTGTGGAATTCATCAGTCGCGGAACAGAGATATCAACCAGTTCCGGCGAACAGGTCCGGTCAACCCGCTCAACCCGCTCGGAGGGCCGACGTTTGTCCGGTTTCCCGCGCCGGGGGCAACTTCCGATTTTCGCAACCCGCTCATCTTCCAGGACAATGTCTACGATATGACGGGAAGCTCGTTCTACAATGCGCTGACGGTTCAGTTGCAGAAACGGTTCTCGAGCAACTTTAGTCTCAATACCCACTACACGTTTGCCAAGGCGATCGATGAGGTGACCGACTTCAACAGCGACTTCTCGGCGCAGAACCCGCTCGATATGCGCGCTGACCGGTCACTCTCGGCATTCGATCAACGCCACCGTTTCGTCGTCAGCGGAGTCCTGCAGAGTTCGTTCAAGAATGTGCTGGGGCGAAACTGGTTGATTGCGCCGATCTTCGTGGCGCAGAGCGGGCGGCCCTTCAACCTTCTGCTCGGGTTTGACTCGAATGCAGATGGACGAGCGCAGACCGATCGACCGGGTCAGGCTGGTCGGAATACGGGTCGCGGTGAAGCCTTCTACAGCTTCGATGCGCGTCTCTCCCGCCGCTTCCTGGCCCGGGACAGCCGTTTCCTCGAGCTGACGCTGGAGGCCTTCAATCTTCTCAACCGCACCAACTTTGGGGGCATCAACAACACCCTTGGTGGAGCTTGTGTCGACGCATCCGGCAACATTGCCCCGTGTGGCCTCGCCGGAGTCTCGCCAATGAGCAACTTCACCCTGCGTGGTCGTGTTGATCGCAAGCCGACCCAACCACTCGGTTTCACCTCCGCCTTCGACCCACGCCAGATCCAGCTTGGCATTCGCTATAACTGGTAGTCTGACTAAAGCGCGGTCAGGAGCTGGGTTTACCGCCTCCTGACCGCGCACCTGCACTATCCTCACCCGGCGTGGGGCCACGCCCAAACCTTCCACAATTATCCAAGCATCTGATCGAGCTGCTGAGGCGAGAGCCTGGTGACGAGAATATCCAGCTCCCCGCCGGGGTGGCGGTTGAGAAGTTCGACGGTCGCGGTGGTGGTGGTCTGTCCCCCCGTGTAGTGGGTCACCGCATATGAGTTGTTGATCCGGTAGATGAAGTAGCCAAGCGCCAGAAACGATTGGAAGATCAGCTGAAGAGAATCGCCAGGTTCCGGCTCTGGCGCGGACAGCTCGACCAGCAACGATACTTCCGGGTCGAAGCAGTCGTAATTGTTGATGATCATCTCGAGGATGGGAATCTCGCCTCCCTCGACATCGATCTTCACCAGCCTGATCTTCTTTAACTGATCGGGCGGGAGCAGATCAAGAAACCGGACGCCTTCAACCGTGACCTTTTCGTCGCCGGCGCGCTCTCTCAGCAGGGATGACTTTCCCAGGTTGTAGTCTGGCCCATAGTACATCTCACTCGGGCCCGGGGTAGTTGTCACGCAGCGATCGATGATGACGACGTTATTGAGGTCGTTTAGCTGGATATTCTCCCGCAGCAGCGCAAGGATCCTTGGCATTGGTTCGACGGCGAAGACCTTGCCGGCGGGCCCGACCAATTTCGCGCAGAGAATGGTGTGATAACCGATACTGGCTCCGATATCGAGAACTGCATGTCCGTCGAGCCGGAGGGTGGTGAGGTATCTGGTGATCGTTGGTTCCCAGACGCCAAAGTAGATCAGACTATTCTGAATAATATCGCGCGGATTGCACCTGAATCTCCCGCCCCATTTGGTCACCGCCGTGACTCTTATTCCCAGGACCGATACAAGTCGGTTGAAGATCCGCCAGGCCATCCGGATGGCGAAGCTGTCGGGCCAGCGATGGATGAGTCGTCTCAGGCCTGCGACGAGTTGGTTGATGACGGTGTCCATGGGGCGATGTCGATACCTCTATTGATCTTCTTTTGCGCTTCTGCTGGCAGCCATTGGAAATGGCTGTCTCGGACTATTGCGCTAAAACCGCCGGAAGGCGATCTGGCCATTATTGACGACCATGAGCACATCGAGGGCGCTCTCAGGGTGTTTCAATGGGTCCAGCTCGAGCACGACCAGGTCGGCCTCAAACCCTGGCTTGAGAAGACCAGTCCGCTCCGCGATGCCCAGACATTCCGCTGACCAGGATGTCGCCGCACGGATCGCGTCCATGGGCGGCAGGCCAAGTCGAATCAGTTCGATCATCTCATTGGCGAGGCGGAAGTTGCTGGTTGGGCCGTAGTCGGTATCGGTTCCGGCGGCAATCCGCACTCCCAGCCGGATCGCCTGCCGGGTTGCTTCGTGCAGCCTCGGAACCATATGTTTGCCGCGAATCTGGAGCGAGACATCATTGCGAGGCTCGATCATCTCCGCCATTGTCGCGAGGGTCGGCACCAGCCAGGTTCCGCGTTTCTTCATCAGTTCGAGGGTGGCTGTGCTCAGGTATGTTCCGTGTTCGATCGAACGGACACCGGCCCGCACGGCCGCCAGTCCCCCCTCGTCCCCGTGAGCATGGGCCGCGACGCCCCGCCCGAAACGCTGCGCCTCGGCGACGATGACCCGCATCTCCTCTTCTGAGTATAGTTGCCGACGCGGATCGGTCGAGACTGTGCCGGCGCGATCGGTCGCGTTGACTTTGATCACATCGACACCGCGCTCGAGCTGGACCCGGGTCGCGCGTCTGATATTCTCCAGTCCCCGGATGTGCGGCATCATATCGGCCAGCTGGGGGAAGTCGAGGAAGAAGCCCTCCCGCGGCGTCGGATAGATATGGTAGCCAGCAGAGAGTACTTCCGGCAGGTCGACCTGGCCACGGCGATTCAGCTCCCGCATCCCAATATCGACGAAGTGGCTGATGCCCATGTTTCTGGATGTCGTCACCCCGGCGCGCAGCGCCGCGCGCGCGGCATCGAGATCGCCAATGTGGGTATGAGCGTCGATCATCCCCGGCATTACCCAGCGTCCCGCCAGGTCGACCGTCTTGTACTCAGGTGGTATCCCGTCGCGCTGCCGATCGATTCGCTCGATCCGTCCATTCCGGATCAGTATCGTCATCCCCAGCTGCGGCGAACCGCTCTGACCATCGATCAGGTTGGCGTTGAGCAGCGCCAGAGGCGGCGCCTGGGCGGCGGCTGTCGCCGCGAGGATATACAGGATAAATATTGACAGGATGAATCTCATAAAGTGGGTCCTCGCCGCTGATCTGTATTATACTGATCCTCCGTTTGGGCCGTGCGCAATGCTTGTCCCAATCGTGATATGGTCATCGCAATCAGAATCAGAATCGGAATCAGAATTTGACCATAACCTCTTCCGTAAGGAAACCCCAGCACATGAAGAAACTGAAACTCCCCTCGATCCTCGTCTGCACCGCACTTGGCCTGCTGGTCTGTTGGCTGATGGACACCCGATTCGTCTCCGGCCAGAGCCCCACGGTTACTTACACCAGGCAGATCGCTCCGCTTTTCCGCCAGCGGTGCGAAGAGTGCCACCGTCCGGGCGGGGTAGCGCCGATGTCATTTCTGACCTATGAGGAGACTCGCCCGTGGGCGCGGGCCATTCGGGAGAAGGTTGTCACGCGGGCCATGCCACCCTTTCATGCCACCGGAGCGCTGGGGCGTTTCCATGATGACCCCCGCCTGACCGACCAGGAGATTGCCCTTATCACGCGCTGGGTCGATAGCGGCGCTCCAAAGGGAAAAGGTCAGGCGCCCCCGTCGGCGGCCCGTGAATCGAAGGCCAGCTGGGCCAACGGACAGCCCGACCTTGTTCTCAATGTTCGACAAGCCTACCGACTCAAGCGGAACGAAGCGGATCAGTATGTCTTCTTCGTCTTTGACCATGTCTTCACCGAGGAGACCTGGATCAGATCGATCGTCACGCGTCCGGGGAATGCGCGGGTTGTCCACCACGCCAATACGCACGTCGTGCCGCCGCTCTTCAAAGTCCCCGAGAGTGGCTATATCGAGGGGGCCTTTGAGCCCAGCGCGCGCGGGACGGTCATGATCGCCGGATGGGTGCCCGGAACAAACGACGTCATGTTGCCGGCAGGCACCGCCGTCCGCATTCCAAAAGGCATGCGCTTCGGGATCCAGATCCACTATGCGCCAACGGAGGAGGAGACGATCGACCAGACGTCCCTCGGTATCTATTTTGCTGATGGCCGCGTCGATAAGAGTCTGCGCATGCTCGCCGGCGATCGACGCGACCTGCAGATTCCACCCGGCGATCCCAACTATTCGCTCACCGCAAAGCGCACCTTCGATACCGATGGGTTGATTCGCTTCTTCCACGTCCACATGCACCTGCGTGGTAAATCGTACGCTTTTCGCTTTACCTATCCGGATGGCCGGGTCGACACCCCCTTCGAGGTGCCCAACTATGATTTCAACTGGCAACGCAGCTACATCCTGACCGAACCGATGCGCGTGCCGAAGGGTACCCAGGTCGAGTTCATTGGCACCTACGACAACAGCCCCAGGAATCGCTACAATCCCGATCCTGGCGCAACGATTCGCTGGGGAGAGAAGACGACGGATGAGATGATGCAGGGGCGTCTCTTCTGGGAGTCAGCCGATGAGCAGCTGAACCTGACGGTCAGCAAAGGCAGGGTGGTGAAGAGCCCCGGAACCAGCGTGAGCGCCGTCCGATAGCCGACCGGACCGCGTATTCAGCCAAGCTGGGGCGAGGTTCAAAAGGAAGCGAGGGTGAAGAGATAACTCTCTTCACCCTCGCTTCTTTTTGGACCTTGTGCGGATGCCTCGTCAGGCCAACAGCTTGTCGACGACGAGTCCCATGACATCGGTCAGGCGGAAGTCACGTCCCTGGAAACGGTAGGTCAGCTTTTCGTGATCGAAGCCAAGGAGGTGGAGCAGCGTCGCGTGCAGATCGTGAACGTGGACCCGATCCTCCGTGACATTGAACCCGAGATCGTCGGTCTGTCCGATCGTGATGCCCGGCTTGATTCCGCCACCAGCCATCCACATCGTGAAGGCATTCGGATGATGGTCACGACCATCATCTCCACCCTGAACCATCGGCGTGCGTCCAAACTCACCACCCCAGATGACAATCGTGTCCTTGAGCAGCCCGCGTTGTTTGAGATCCCTGACCAGCGCGGCGCAGGCCTGGTCGGTGTCCTTGCAGTTGGCCGTCAGCGACTTGACCAGATTCCCGTGCTGATCCCAGGCCTCGTGAAAGATCTGGACGAACCGCACTCCGCGTTCAACCAGCCGGCGCGCCATGAGCACCGAGTTGGCGAACGATGGCTTGCCCGGTTCAGCGCCATACATCTCGAGGATATGCTTCGGTTCTTTCGAGATATCGATCAACTCCGGGGCGCTCTGCTGCATCTTCAGCGCCATCTCGTATGAGCTGATCCGCGTCGCGATCTCGGGATCTCCGACCGAATCGAGACGCAGCCGGTTGAGTTTGCCGAGCGTCTTCACGGAGTCCTCCTGGAGGTGTTGATCGACTCCCCGCGGGTTGCTCAGATAGAGAACCGGGTCACCGACATTGCGGAACTGCACTCCCTGGTAGACGGTGGGGAGAAAGCCGCTGCCCCAGTTGCTGTTGCCTCCGCTTGGCCCCTTGCTGCCGGTGCTGAAGACGACGAAGGCCGGCAGATCGTCAGCCTCGCTGCCCAGCCCGTAGGTGACCCATGATCCGAAACTGGGTCGACCAAAGATCATCGATCCGGTGTTCATCATGAGCTGCCCGGGGGCGTGGTTGAAGGCGTCGGTGACCATCGATTTGACGATGGCGATGTCGTCGACGATCTGGGCCGTGTGGGGCAGCAGCTCCGAGATCTCAGCGCCCGACTGG
>Ga0209972_10001800_pt1 | contig 18158 bp, 20 predicted proteins | sample NOAtaG_7_FD_187302 | JGI IMG/M metagenome (GOLD analysis project Ga0209972, IMG submission 187302) | Freshwater lake microbial communities from Lake Erie, under a cyanobacterial bloom - NOAA_Erie_Diel1S_2200h metaG (SPAdes) (version 2) | ecosystem: Environmental > Aquatic > Freshwater > Lake ... | reverse complement strand
GAACTACGCGCTCGCCTACGACATCCCTGTCGAAGACCGCGCGAACATGGACGCCGCCCTTCAGTTCGAGTTGGAAGCGGGCAGCATCCGCTACCTGACCGACAAACTCATGCTCGACTACGACCGTCGCACGCTCAACGCTGCGGTCACGGGCGTGAGCACGACTTTCCTCACGGGCAGTTCGTGGACGGCAGGCTCCAACCCCGGCGACCCGGTGAGCATCATCTGGCGTATGCAGGAGCAGGTGCAGCGCGTCACGGCGCAGAAGCCCAACAGTCTCATCTTCGGATGGCAGGCGTGGAACTTCGCGCGTCGCAACGCGAACATGCGCAACTTCGTCCTCGGTCTGAACAACGGTGGCGGCTCGGTCACCCGTCAGGCTGTGGCGGCTGCGTTCGAGGTCGAGCGTCTGCTCGTCGCCAACGCGTTCTACAACCCCGCCAACGAGAACCAGGCTGCGGCGTTCTCCAACTACTTCCCGTCGGATGCGGTGCTCGCGTACTACGCGCCGCTGTCTCCGTCGCGCGAAGCGCCGTCGTTCATGTACTCGTTCCGGTGGACTGCGCCCGAACTCGGACAGCCCTTCGCGGCCATCCGTCACGAGTTCGACACCCGCAACCGTCTCGACGGTGTCGAGGTGCAGTATTATCAGGACGAGCGCGTGACCGGCTCGGAGTACGGCGTGCTGCTCTCGGGCGTCGGCTCGGCACAGGCCAACGGCCTGACCTGATGGCGTAGCGGCACACCATCCTGCTGCTGTGTGCTGCAAGAGCCCCGAGGTCGAACAGGCTTCGGGGCTCTTTTCTTACGGAGAAACGAGATGCCCTACTACATCCACGAAGGCACCCCCGAGTTCCTGACCGACGAGCAAGCGACCGTCGATGTGCAGGCTGTCGGTGACTTCGAGTCCCTCTGCGCTTTCGTCATGGAAGGCGGCAACCCCAACGACGCGGTCGCGCTCGTCGAGCGTCTGCGCGCCGCCATCCCGCTGCTCCCGCCGCTTCGCGCGTCCTACTGGACTGCCGAACTCGCGCGCATCGGAGTAAAGTCCCCTGCACCCAAGCCGTCGAAGGCGTCGAAGACGCCCGTCGCGCGGCCCGCTGACGACCTCTAACCCACATCACCACGCCGACAGGAGGCACAAAGTGACAAGCGAACTCAAGGGCACGCAGCCCAAACTCCCCGGAATGACCATCGTCATCCACAGCATGGGTATGCCTTTCAACGGGCACACCGTCAAACGCGAGTCGCTCGGCGGTAGCGAAAGCGCCGCGTACTACCAAGCAGTCGAACTCGCCCGCCGCGGCCATCGCGTCATCTGTTGGACTACGCTCGAAGGCCCGGACGAGACCATCGACGGCGTCAACTTCTGCTTCATGGGCCGACCGACGCAGGAAGCGCCGCTCGGTGACCGCTTCGAGTTCTACGCGCGCAACACGCCGCACGATGTCCTCATCATCCAACGGCACCCGGCAGCGTTCCATCGGCAATACGCCTCGAAGGTGAACATCTGGCAACTCCACGACCTCGCGCTTCATCGCAGCGCGGCGCCTGTCGTTACGGGCCTCTGGAACATCGACGCTGTCACCACGGTGTCCGACTGGCACGCGCAGCAAGTGCGCGAGGTCTACGACATCAACCCCGAAGTGATGCACACCGTGCGCAACGGGGTCGACCCTGCGCTGTATGCTTCGTCGCGTGGCGACCGAGTCATCCGTGTGCCGGGGCTTGAGCGCGCAACCCGCTCGAACCCGTCTTCGCTGCTTCTTCCCGACAAGCCGTTCATCCTGCTCTACCAGTCGCGCCCGGAGCGCGGCCTCGAGCATCTGGTGCGCCCCGGCGGCATCATGGAGCGCTGCCGCAACCTGCCCGTCCACCTCGTCGTGTGCGGCTACGACAACACGACCGACGCGATGCGCGGGTACTACGACCAACTGCGTTCGTGGGCCGACGCGCTCCCGAATGTGTCGCATGTCGGCTCGCTCGACAAGGTGACGCTCGCGGAGTTGCAGAAGGCGTCCGACCTCCTCATCTACCCCACCAAGTTCGAGGAGGTGTCCTGCATCACGGCGATGGAGGCGATGCACGCGGGTCTGCCGCTGCTCACGACCGACGCCGCCGCACTTCCCGAGACGACTGCGGGCACGGGCACGCACCGCATCGCGCTCGTCAACGGCGAAGTCGACGAGAACGGATTTGTCGACTGGCTCGTCGACACCTTCGGTGGAGCCCTTGTCGACTATCCGGCCCCGCTTTCCGCGCTGCGCTTGCAGCACGCAAGCGGGCTTGCGGAGAATCCGCGCACATGGAGCGCGGCGGTCGACGGACTGGAGGCGTGCATCGTTGCTGCCATCAAGCGTCGCCAGTCGCCGTCGTCCATCGCGCGGCATTGCATCGAGCACAGCGACATCGGCTTCCTGCGGTGGTACCTCGATTCGTGGACGACGGGCATCGACGACACCATCCTGCTCGGCACGGGCGAGGAGTTCGAGCGCTTGTACGGGTTCACGGAGTCGCAGGAGGCGTATACCGCGCACTACGCGAGGCACCAGAGCGCGTACTACGACGAGTTCGAGGAGCGCGTCATCGGAGAGGATGTGACAGGTTCGACGCGCTTCCGTGGTGTCGCCAACATCGTCGGTCGCACCATCGTCGAACACCCGGAGCGCAGCACGCGGCGGCTCCAAGTCCTCGACTACGGCTGTGCGCACGGGCACTACTCGGTGCCGCTCGCCAAGGCGTATGGCGAGGCAGCGGACTTCCACGGCCTCGACATCTCCGCACGCGCGGTCTCGGCGGCGAACAAGTGGGCAGAGCGTGATGGACTCACGCATTGCCTCAACTTCCGGCAGGGCGACCAGTCGACGCTCGACGCGGATGGGATGCGCTACGACATCATCCTGGCCTGTGAAGTGGTCGAGCATGTGGACGACTACCACGCCCTGTTGGAGCGCCTCCGCGCGTGTCTCCTGCCGGGCGGCGTCCTCATCGTCACCACGCCCTGCGGGCGGTGGGAGTCGTCGGGTGTCGAAGCGTTCCGCACGGGACGCGAGCACCTGCATCACTTCGAGCGCGCCGACATCCAAGACATCTGCGGCTCGCACCGCCACGAAATCTACCACGCACCCGCATCGCACGACCGCTCGGGCTTCCCGCTCGGGTCATGGGTCTGGGCGGTGTGGCCGACCGCCGGGATGCCGCTGTGGAAGGTCAACTACGGGCGCAAGTTGTCCGTGCTCGTCCCGGCGCGGCAGAGCATCTCGGCGTGCCTCATCGTCAAGAACGGCGAGGCGACCCTGCGCAAGTGCATCTCGTCCTTCGTCGACTGGGTCGATGAGGTGGTCATCGCCGTCGACCCCGCGACGAGCGACCGCACGCTCGAGGTGGTCGGACATCTGCGTGACGAGTTCCCGAACCGTGCCATCCGCACGGTCGAAGGGCTCGCGGCTCTGGAGCACGGATTCGCGGCGGCACGCAACCGCAGCATCGAGTCGGCCTCCGGTGACTGGATTCTCTGGGTCGATGCCGACGAGGAAATCCGTGACCCGTGGCGCCTGCACATGCTCGCGCGTGGCTCGCATCACAACGGCTACGGCTTCGCGCAGATTCACTACTCTGCCGACCCGCCGCAGGTGCTCACGACCGACTATCCGTGCCGGATGTTCCGCAACCGCAAGGGCATCCAGTTCCACGGCTTCGTGCATGAGCACCCCGAGACGAAGATGGGCGAAGCGGTCAAGTACAGCATCGCTCGACCGGAGGTGAAGTTCCTGCACAGCGGCTATGTGGACGAGGAGACGCGGCGCGGTCGGTTCCGTCGCAACCTCCCGCTGCTCATGCGCGACCGTGCAGAGAACCCGGAGCGCACGCTCAACAAGTTCCTCGCCATCCGCGACATCGCGCAGGGCATCGTGTTCGAGTTGGAGCAGACGGGCGGTCGCCCGATGCCTGACCACGCGGAGCGTGCACGCGAGGGCATCGCCATCATGGAGCAGATTGCTGCGGAGCCGCAGTTGAAGATGCTCACCGATGCCATGCCGTACTACTCGCAATGCGTCGTGTCGTCTGGCGTGTCGGGGTTCGATGTGGATGTGAGCGTCAAGGTCGACCGACCCGAAGCGCCGGGCACCGCTGCAACGATGGGTCTCAAGGGCAAGTTCCACTCGCGCGAGTTCTTCGCGCAGGTCATCAACAAGTTCGCCACGGAGAGCACGAAGGTCTATGAGTCACGATACTTCTGACCGTCTCTACACGCAGCGGGAAGTCGATAACCTCATCGACTCCATCCTGCCGCGTGGTGAGTGTGATGTACGGGTCATCCGCGCTGACGGCAGCGTCGAGACCAAGACGCTGCGCAATGTCGTCACGCAGTACGGCCTCAACCGCATCGCCAATCGGGCGATACAGGCAGCGGGCACGACTCCGTATTTCGTCATCGCGGTCGGCACACAGACGGCGGCGCACTCGCTCGGTTCCGTGCAAGCGGGACTGGGCGAGGTCATCCGCAAGACCTCCATCGGCGGCGCGGGTGCGCAGTCACGCGAATGGCTGTACCTCACATGCACGGTCGGTGGGTTCGCGGACAGCGTCACTTCGGTAGCGCTCGACTCGGTCGGCATCACGGACTTCCCGAACAGTTACGCGAACCCCTCGTCCATCTCCTTCGGCAACATGCTGAACGGACTCGGCGTGACGCTCGCCAACAGCGACCTGCTCAATCTCACCGTGCGCATCCGCATCGGCTCGCACGACTTGGGGCACAGCACATGATGGCGCGGCAACCGGCGATGGAGTGGCGACCGGCGCTCGAGGGCGGCACATGGCTGCTGCGCACCGAGACGCCGCTCCCTGCATGGGCGGTCAAGCGGTGCGTCGAGTTCATGCTCAAGGTGCAGGCTGCGCGGCGCTTGGGCTTGATGCCAGGCGATACCCGCGATGACCTCGATGCGAGCGTGACCGCGCTGCGCGCCGGGAAGGTCAAGCAATGGGCGGCGGGCGCACAGATGGACGGCAGCGGCGAAATCGAAGTATTCCGCGCGACCGAAGGCACGGGCAAAATCATCTCACTCGGAGCGTAACGACATGGCAGCGACTTGGAGAGCAACGGGCGGCGCAATCGCCTACGCATCGGCAAAAGATATGCTCGATGTGTTCAACGCAACTGGCACGGCGCGGGTCATCCGGGCCTACCGGATGTATTGGTTCAACAACGGCACGACGGCTGTAACGGGTGTCATCACGACCGGACAGGTTCGACGCATCACGGCGGCGTCGGCGGGTACTGCGGTGACTCCGGTCAAGCACGACTCGAACTCGTCGGCTTTGGACGCGAACACGACCTGCGGCACGAACCGCACGGTAACGGGTACGGACATCTTCCGTCGCTTCCTGTTCGTCAACGAGGAGCCGGTGGTTGGCGGCACGACGCAGGCCAACTGGCTGACGCTCGTGCCGTTTGCTGAAATCTGGAACGCCGGATACGGCGACACGAATGTGGAGCCTGTCGTTTCCCGCGCATCGGAAGGCGTCCAGTTGTTCCACAGCGGTTCTTCGGCGGTCGGCACGGCTGACCTCGAAATCGAGTTCACCGACGCGGCGACCTGACGCATGGCTACGCTCCGACATCTTACCTGTGGCCACGAGTGGGTCGTGTCGGACGAACTGGCCGAGCGCGTCGAGCAGGACATCAACGGCGGGCAGGGCAACACCTCCCCGCCCGTCCGCTGTCCCGGCTGCGGAGTTCTCGACCGGTATTCGCGCTTCGATGTGGTGAGCGAGGCACCGCCCGATGGCTGAAACGCTGTACCTCAAAATGGATGCCGTCGATGTCCGTCCGTTGGAAGATGGACTGCTCGGCATCTTCAACAACGAGACCGCGGACGACCGTCGCTATTTCGAGCTGGTGTCGCTGCGGGTATCGCCGTCTGCGCCGCTGTCGAACAACACCGCTGCGGTAGGCAAGCCCGGCAGTCTGTCCATCAAGCGCATCACCGCGCTGACTGGCGGGGATAGCATCACGCCGATTCGGATGGACACGGCTGATTCTGCGCTCCCGGCGCAAGTCCTCGTTCGCAACAATCCCGACAGCGTGACGGCAACCGATGTTTTTCGGCGCATCGCGGACGCACCGGCGTACTCGCTGACCGCTACCAACGCGCAGTTCTCGTCCGCGACTTACGGCGGGTCGATGGTCACGCACCAAAAGGCGCACTTCGCTGACATCTTCCGTGGCGGCGAGAGCGTAGATGTCGAGCCGATTATCTTGCGCGAAGGGCAGGGCGTCGGCCTGTTTCAAGACGCCTATGGCACTCAACATTCAATGCAGACGGCTGCGGTGGTCACGAACACGGCAACCGGTGCGACCTACATCTGCCGTTCGGTTGACCTATCAACAGACCGCCGGTTGAATGAAGCGGTTCTCGCCATTTTCAACGGCAGCGGCTCGGGCGTGGTTCTCGCGGTGCGACTCTGGGTTTTGCCGATGGACGGTGAGGCTGTGCTGACGCCGCAACTTCGGCTTTGCCGGATTGCCGGTGTCGCGCTCGGTGGCGACACGGTGACGCCGATTCGCCCTGACACATCCAAGTCCGTACCGTCCGCGTTGCAGGTTGTTCGCGGCTCGTTTCAACCAGTCATTGCGGGAGAGTGGCAAGCGGATTACTACCAGACGCACGGCCTGACCTACCAAGGCGCAGGCGCAGCGCAGCAAGCGTGGAACAAGGCGCAAATCGACGCCGGAACACTATCACGCTCCACCAGAGCGCAGGACTTCCGCGCCATCGGCGAGACTCCGGGCATGCGTACTGGCACGATGGACGATGACCTGCTGTTTAACGCCGCGCCGGGCAAGGGCATCATCATCAAGCCGGGCGACGGCCTCGGCCTCGTGGCCGGGAATACCGTTGCGGTTGCTGGAACGCAGGCCATCGGAAGCAACTCGACCTTTGTCAACTTCGACATCGAGGCGGTGCTGCTGCACTACCCGCCCCCGGCAGCGGGCGGCAACACCTACTCGAAGACTCGCGTCGTCAATGCGGGGTAACTGAACCATGCTCAAGAAATCGACTGCGCGGAACCTCATGGTCTTTCTGACCGATGCGACCGACCATGTGTCGGGACTCGCCGGGGCGACGCTCACGCTGTCGCTATCGAAAGACGGCGGCGCGTTTGCGACCATCACGCCAACTGTGACGGAGCGCGGCAACGGGTGGTACAACATCGCGCTCACGACAGCGCACACCGACACTCTCGGCGACTTCGTCCTCCGCATCACCGCGAGCGGTGCCGACCCTATCGACCTGCGCACTATCGTGCTCTCGTCCATCCCCGGCGAACTGCCGACCGAACTCATCGAGGACACGCTCACGCTCAAGGACATCATGCGCATCCTGCTCGCGGTAAACGCGGGCGATGCGTCAGGGCTTGAGGGCGCGACGATGACCTTCAAGAGCCGCGACGGTGTGACGACGCGCATACAGGCCAGTTACTCGTCCGGTGCTCGCACCATCACGACCTTCACGCCCTGACCGTGAGTTACTTCGGCAAATACGACGGCAGTTACCCCGGCGCATGGTGGGGTACAGACGCGGGCGGCGGGGTCATCTCGCGCACGATGTCGGACTCGCTCGTCGTGGCCGACTCGTTCCTGCGCGTCCGCTACCTCACGCGCCGCCTCGATGACGCTGCGACCGCGACCGATGGTCTCATCTTCGAGGTCATCGGTGCGGGTGGGCAGGTGTTCGTGGCGGTGATGACCGACACGCTCACGCCGACCGATGCGCTGCTCCGTCGCATGACGCTTCGTCGCGTGCTGTCGGAGGATGTCGCGCCGACCGACGAGTTGCTCCGTCGACTGGGCCTCACGCGCGTACTATCGGAGTCGGTCACGCCGTCCGACGCCATCGTCCGCAGCGCCATCCGCTCCCGGCTCATCACCGAGTCCCTGCTTGCGACCGACGCCGCGCAACGCTTCGCCGTGCGAGCGCGCATGCTCCAGGACTCGGTCGACGCGTATGATGCGCTTGAGCGCGCACGCTACCTGCGCCGTGTGGCCGACGAAATGCTCGAACTCGCGGACGCCTTCGACGCGTCTGTCGTCTTCGGCCTTACCTACGGCACACGCATCCGCATCGGTGTCGCGCCGTCTGCCGTACTCGGCTCTTCGACCGCCAATGTCGCGGTGCTTGGCGCCGACCCTGCCGCCATCGTACTCGGAGGCTTCAACACGCTATGACCGCCGCCAATGTCGTCCACGGACAGGCATACGACACGCTGACGCTCACATGGGTGAACTGCGGCGCGGCCCCGAGCCGCATCGTCTCCAACCTGTATGACACAAGCGAGACGCTCGTCTCGTCGGTCGCAGGGGTGTCGAGCGGTAACGGGTACTACTATGCGCCGCACACGCTTCCCGGCAGCGCGCAATGGCTCGTCAATCGGTGGTGGGCGACCATCAACGCGAACACCTACGCGCGGTCGCAGTTCGTCGAGGTGCAGGAGATGCGGGTATGAGCACGCGATACATCGACTGGACGGATGTCGCCAACCGCTACGGCGATGCCGTGCGCAAGGGCGACCAAGTCAAACTGGACGACGCCTTCATCCGCTACGCGGAAGCCGAGGTCGACGCGCGACTGTCCGCGCGCTACGCGGTGCCCTTCGTACCGGGAAGCGTCAACGCGCCGCTCCAAGTGCGCGACCTCTGCATCGACCTCGCCTACTACAAGATGGTGTGGCAGCAACCCTTCGCCAAGGAATTGCGCGAGTCCATCGACGCGCGCTTCGACCGACTGGGTTCGGGCAAGGAAGTCCTCACCACGGCCTCTGGTGCGTACCTCGAGGCACCCGGCGAGGCGTGGTCGTCGACGGAGAAGTACCACAGCGTCTTCGGCCCCGATGACCCGACGCGGTGGACACCGTCGAGCATGGCGTACATCGACGCAGAAAACGCGAGGCTCTTCGGATGATTTCCGTAAAGGTATCGACCGACAATCTCAAGCGGTTTGGCGAAGCCGCTGCCGGTGTCAAAGATTTTACGCGCCCTAACCGCGAAATCGCCATCGAACTCTATCGGTGGATGCTGCGAAACTACGACAGCGGTGGTTCGCTCGTAGGTGGGTGGACGCCGCTCTCGCCGCGCACCGCTGCGTACAAGGCGAAGCGTGGGTGGTCGACCGTACCGCTTGCCCCGCGCACGGGACGGCTGCGCATGGGCTTCTCCTACTCTTCCAACAACGAGCGCGCGGTGGCGTTCAACCCCGTTCCGTACTCTGCGTACCACGACAAGGGCGCACCGTCGCGCAACCTTCCGCGCCGTCAACTCCTGCCGAACGCGGAGAATGTCGAGAAGTACGCGGCGCGAATCTATCAGGCCCATGTCGACAAGCACTTGAAGGGCAAGTCGTGATTCTCATACGCACAACAGATGTCTCGAGGGTCACGCGGGCCATACAGCAGGCACTCACGGAGTGGGACGCGCTCGCGGACAAGTCAGTCGAGATTACCCGCGCCGCCGAGCGCAACACCGACCCGAACCGCTGCCCGTGGGTCGGCATCTACCGCACAGGGGTCGACTACGGCGAAGCGCCGCGCGTCATGGGCCTTGGCAGCGGCTACCGCCGACAGCGCATGGATTTCGCGGTCGTTGTACAGGCTGCCGACCCGACATCGGGCGAAGAGTGCGAGGACAGGCTTGAGCCGCTCATCCAAGAGGTGACGAGCGCCCTACTGTCCGATGTCTCGTTGCGCGGCACCGTTTTGACAATCGACTCCTTTGCTGTTAGATACGAGAACTACGAGCGGGTCGGCGGCAGTTACTTTCAAGAGGCGGTCGTCTTCTTTTCGGCGACCCAGAACACTTCGGCCACAGATGTCTGACAGGAGACCATGTAGCGCATGAGTTACGGCACACAAATCAAGGTTGGTTTCGCTCGACAGACCGCGGGCGGCACCGCCGTCACCGCTGTCGGCTCGTTCCACGGCTTCGCGCTCACGAGCGAGGATGTGGGTCTGGAGAAGGACGAACTCATCTCCGAGAACCTCATCGGTCGGTTCGAGCAGGGTGCGACCTACGACGGCATCAACCGCATCACGGGCACCATCGACTTCGAGGTCACGCCCCGCAACCTGCTCACCGCGCTTGCGATGGCGGTCAACTGGTCGCCTCCGGTGCTCGCCTCGAGCGGCTCTCTGCGCGTCCACGAGTTCATGCCCAACACCGCTGACTTCGACGCCACCTATGTGAAGGCGCCGTTCACGATGTACAAGCAGTTCTCGGACTCGAACTCTGCCGAGCAATTCTTCGACCTGCAATTCGGCGGTCTCACGCTCGCCTTCGGGCAGGGTCAGTTCCTCAACGGCACGCTGACCCTCGCGGGTGGCGCGCGTTCTCCCACGGGCGTCGGCTCCGCGAACATCCTGCCCGACGCGGGCGATGTGGGCCGGCTGTTCCCGTGGAATGTGTCGAGCATCTCGCTCGGCGGCGCTGCGCTCACGGCGCAGAGCGAAATCTCGGTCTCTCTCAACGAGAACATGGATGCGCTGTACACCATCAACGGCACGCTCGCGCCGTTCAAGTACACGCGCACCGGGTTCCGCGAGGTGACCGTACAGGGTACCTTCTACATGGTCGACCGAGCGATGCTCAACGACTTCGTGGCGGGTACGCAGAAGCGGCTGCTCATCACCGCTATGAATACGCTTGCGTCGGTGCAGAGCGGATACTTCAACACCCTCACCGTGGATGTACCGCAACTGAAGATAACCGCGTTCAAGCCCGGCGCAAGCGGCCCCGGCGAAGTGTCCGTGTCCTTCACAGGTCGCGGTGTCATCGACCCCTCCTCCAACTACTCGCTGCGCATCACGACGGCGAGCACCTGGACGGCGGGCTTCTGATTCCAACGAGGTACTCATGTCCAAGTTCGTCCGCAACATCGTCATCAAGCAGGAGTTCGAGGGAGACACCGTCACCGTGACGCTGCTGCCGTTGAAGTACGGCGCAGCGCTGCGGATGCGAGGCATCGTCGACGGTACTGGCGACGCCGCAAGGTTCGTCGATGTCCTGCGCGAGATACTGCCCGAGCACCTTGTTTCGTTTGGTGGGCTACATGACGCGGGTGGTAGCGAAGTCGAGTCTGCTACGGTCTTCGAGCACGCTTACTTCGCGGTGTTGCTGGCGAACATCGGCATGGAATGGCTCAAAGAGAGTTCGCCAAAAAACTTGCCGCAGTCCGCGTAATCGCGCGTCGGCTCATCGCCGGACTGCACCAACTCGCGGAGCCGCAAGACCCGACACCCGGCGGGCTGCGAACAAGCGAGTGGGTCGAACTCTGGGGTCTGTGCCATGAGTATGACGAGGTCGGCAATGTAAAGCGGCGCGAGTGGCCCGAGACCGGAAGTCTGATAGAGCAGCCGTCGATGACGGTGACGATGTTCCAAGAGATAGGACATCAGCACTACCTACATCGGCAGCAAGTACAGCAACAACGCGAGGCGGCACGGCGGTAGATGGAAAACGAGGTTGGCATACGCGCAGTCGTCGAGGTAACCAACAAGGCTACCGCCCCGCTCACCGACCTGCAAAAACAGTTCGACGACCTCGGCAAACGGCTTGACGCGCTCGGCGTCAAAGCGCCGCAGGCAGGAACAAGCATCTCTGGTGCCTTGTCAGGGGTCAGCGCGTCGGCAGTTGACGCCGGGTCAGCACTCGACGCGGCGCTTGACGGAATCGACAAGTGGTCGTTGCTTGCCGGTGCTATAGGTGTCGCTACCGGGGCGCTCGCATTTCTCGCTGCCGACGCGTTCATCGTGTATGAGTCCATCAACAAACTGGACAAAGAGGTTCGCCGTTTCGGTGATGCTGCGGGGTTCACCACCGAACAACTAATCGACATGGCGACCAACATGGAGAAGGTGTCGCGCTTCTCCGCTGAATCTGCGCAACAGGCATACGGGCTTGCGCTTCGCTATGGGTTCGTGGGCGATGAGTTCGAGCGGTTCGCCAAGATACTGCCCGATGTCGCGGAGATGCTCGGCATGGAGTTGCCAGACGCGGCCGCATTCGCGGGACGCGTCATCATGGCTCCCGAAGCGTCGATGCGACAGTTGCGCACGGCGGGAATCTTTTTCAGCGAAGAGCAGCGCGAAGTCATCAAGTTGCTGCAAGAAACCGGGCGTGAGGCCGAGGCCGCATCGCTCATCTTCGACGAACTGGCGCGCGTAAGCGAAGGGCGTGCTGCGGAAGGATTGCAGACCTTCGAGGGCGCGCTCAAGCGCGTCTATCACCAGATAACGGAACTCATCGAACAGCCTGGGTTTGCCAAGTGGGCTATCGAGACCACCAACAGCATCTCCGACATCATCGTCGTGATGCGCGACAAAGAGAAGTTGACCTCCAACGAACTCAAGCAGGTCATCGCGCGCGACACCGACACGCTCGGGCGACTGCTCGACATGGGTCTTTCGACTCAAAACATGTTGGTACGCGCCGCGATAGAGCGCATCAACGAGTACAGTCAGGCGCTTGACGCGCTAGAGGCACGACAAAAGACTAGCGCGGCTTCGATGGCAGGCGCCGCGACTGGCGCTGCCGGTGCTTCGACAGCGCCCGCGGCACCCACCGCGCCGAGTGCGTGGGACAAGTACATCGCTGAACTCAAGGCGGCAGATGCCGCGAAGGAGGCTGCTAGAGCAGCCGAGAAAGCCACGCGCGAGCAAGAACGGGCGCAGCGCGAGGCCGCTCGAGCAGCAGCGGCGGCGCAACGCGAGATGGCGGCAGCGGCGCGCGAGGCCGCACGCGCAGCGGAAGAATTGCAGCGTGCCATCGACTCCACGATGACACCTTTCGAGCGCACACAGGCTGCGCTCGTCGAGACCGTCAAGAACCTCGCCACCTTCCGCGCCGCTTCGAGAATCACGGCAGACGAGTACAAGACCCGCATGGCGGCGATATTCGACGCGTTCCGCACGCCCGAAGAGGTCGCTGCCGCTTCCTACGAGGAAGGTGTGGCCCTGCTCGACATCGCCACCGGACTCGGCGCGGTCACACCGGAGCAGTACGCGGCGCGCATGCAGAAACTCATCGACGACGCGCTGCCGCTCGTCACCGTTTCGAGCCGCCGCGTATCCGGCGTCACGGGTGACCGCTCGCTGCTCGGCATGTCCGATGAGCAGACGCAAGCGCTTGCGGAACAGCGCGGGCAGATGGAGCGCACCAAGGCTGCGTTCGACGGCCTTGCTACTTCCATCGGTGACTCGCTCGGCAATGCCATCTCGCAGGGCGGCTTCGAGGGCATGACGACGCTGCAAGACATCGTGCGCAACACGCTGCGCGGCATCCTCGCGGACATCTTGTCTTCGGGCATCAAGAACGCACTCAAGTCCCTGTTCTCGGCCATCGGCAGCAGCGGCGGTGGCGGTGGTGGTCTCGCATCGTTCTTCACCAGTCTACTCTTGCCGAAAGCCTCCGGCGGTAGCGTCACGAACGCGCGACCGCTGCTCGTCGGTGAAGAAGGCCCGGAAGTGTTCATGCCGCATAGCAGCGGGCGCATCCTGTCGAACCCGACCATCACGGGCATGGGCGGTGGCGGCGTCAACTACTCACCGCAGACGAGCATCGTGGTGAACGGCAACGCGCTCGACGAGAAGACGAAGCAAGAACTCCTGGCCTATATCGAACTCGGCCGCGCCCGTGACCAACGGCAACTGTCGCGCATCGTCACGCAAAACAACTTGAGGGGGGCACGCTGATGCCGTACTACGAAAGCATCATCCCGCCATCGCTGCTGCCCGAACAGCCGGTCGACATCACGCTCGTCGATGACCAGACGGCGCTCTTCGCTCCCGTGTTCGGTCGCGGATGGTCGCAGCGCAACTCCTACGGCGACCCTCGATGGAGTGTCGGGCTGCGGTACAAGGGCATGAGGTCGTGGCAGCGCTCCCGACTGTTCTCCGCACTTCAAGAGGCACGCGGCAAGTTCTCGACCGTGCGCGCATCGGTCGCACAGGCGCTGCGCGGCAACTTCCCGACGACGGAACTCATCCCCAACAACGACTTCTCGACGACCTCTGTCACGGGGTGGGTGTCGGAGCGCGGCAACCTGCGCAGCGGTGACGGCGTGCTCCGCTCCGTCAACAACTCGGCGGCGGGATTCTGGCAACTCTACCGCACCAACATCGCCGTCACGCAGTACGCGCCCTACGCGCTCCGCGCCTTCTACAACACCAACCCCGCCATCGAGTCGCTGACCATCGGCCCTCGTCTCATCAGCGGCTTCCAGAGCGACAACTACACCACGACGAAGGGGCTGCGCACCGTGTCGATGGTCGCCGCCGGGGCCACGCTAGACGCGTACCCTTTCGTGCAGACCACGGGCAGCGGTTACATGCCGGGCACCTTCCTCGAACTGCCGTTCATTTCGCTTGCGCGCTGCGCGCTCGTCGACACCGGCTCCAACTACCTCGACCGCCCGAGCGAGTTTCATCAGCCTGCGTGGACGAAGACACGGCTCACCGCGACCGCCTCTGGCACGACCGCGCCTGACGGCACCTCGACCGCTGAAACCCTCACCGAGACTGTGACCTCCGGCACGCACTACATCTCGCACACTAACTCGCGCTCGTCTGGCGCCGCCGACATGTGCGTCTACGGGCACTTCAAGCAGGCTGTCCTCGACCGTGACATCACGCTCCGCATCAGCAACACAGCGGGCGGTGCCGACTATGCGGAGGCCACCCTCGACCTTTCAGCGGGCACCATCGGTGCGGTGACGCTCGGCGGCGCAGCAGTCAACGGTCGCGCTTTCGTCACGAGTCTCGGTAACGGGTGGTATAAAGCATCAGTCATCGCGCGCTTGCCGACATCGACGAGCATCACGGCAGAGGCGTATCTCAATGCTCCCGGTAGCGGTGTCAACTACACCGGCAGCACGGGTTCGATGTTCGCGTGGCAAATCGGCGCGACGCTGTCGAGCGTCCCGGTCAGGAACTCCGTGGCGCACAACCAAGCCGCTCCCGCAGGTATACCGCCCACGGGCGGTATGATGTACCTCAAAGGGCTTCCCGCGAGCACGGAGGGGTTGCTGCTTCCCGGCGACTTCTTCGAGGTCAACGGCGAACTCAAGCAGGTCACCATGTCGCTCGACTCCGACGCGGCGGGCCGCGGTATCGTGCAGTTCCGACCGGGGCTTGCGCGTCCTCCTGCCGACAACGACCCCGTCATCATCCACAATCCGCTCGGCCGCTTCGTGCTGATGGAAGACCCGAAGATGTCGCTTCAGTTCGGCTCGTACACCGATGCCGAGTTCATGCTCGAGGAGGTGTACGGATGAGCCGTTTCAGCACGACCGTCGCCGAGAGCGCGTCGGCAGAGACGCACATCGCGTATCGGCAACTCGTCGATGTCACCGTCAACTCTGGCACCACGCTCCATCTCACCACGGGCAACCAGTTCATCTTCACGCTCGGCAACACCTACTCACCCGTGGGTGGTCTGGGCGGCATCGAACCTATCGAAGAGGAAGCGGAGCCGCAGCCTAGCACCGTGCGCCTGTGGCTCTCGGCGGTCGACTCGGCGTCCCTCTTCGCGCCGCTGCAAGAGGACATGTTCGGTCGACCCGTGGTCATCCGGCATTGCTACCTCAACCCCAACGACTGGTCGGCCATCCACACGCCCGACACGCTCTGGACGGGCTTCATCAACAAGGTCGAGGTGCGCTTCGCTGACACGGAGCGCGGCAACTTCTACGAGATAGAGGCCGAGACGGCGCTGCGCCGACAGGCGCTCGTCAACAACTTCAACCGCGAGACGCATTGGGTCGGCATGGGCTACAGCGGCGACTTGTTCTTCAACTACATCGACCAGATACCGCTCGCTCGCACGATGTGGGGCCAGAGGCCGACCGGATATAGCGGCGGCGGTGGTATCGTCGGTCCCGACGACAGAGGCCCGCAGTACGACCGATGAGCGACATCAAGACAGCCTTCACCGCGCACCTTGCGCTATGGCGCGAACGCCCTTACGCGCTCGGCAAGAGCGACTGCGTGACCTTCGTCTGCGAGTGGGTCGATACCGTGCTCGGCACAGACTACATGGCCCGCGTGCGCACCCGGCTCGACTACGCCGACAACATCGGCGTGCTGTCGGCCATCAAGATGCCGGGCGGCTATGAGGCGCTCGTCCGCGCGTTCTGCGGTGACCCCGCCCATCCTGACGCTGCGTGGGAGCGGGGCGACATCGCGCTCTTCCTGACGGGCAAAGGCGAGGTCGCCTTGGGTCTGCTCGGTGAGCACCTCGTCTACGCACCCGACCGCGACGGGCTCGCCGCCGTCGACTGTGCGCGCGTCCTCAAGTTCTGGAGACTCCCATGCCTCAAGCAGTAGGCGCGGCAATCCTCGCGGCGTTCAAGGTGGCGACATGGAAAGCCCTTGTCATCAAGGCGCTCGTCTACTCTGCCGCAACCTTCGCGCTGACCAAGGTGATAAATGCTCTGACGCCTCGACCGAAGACGGGCGAGACGCGCGGCATAGATGTGTCTGTGGTCGACAGCGCCGCCGATGGGCGCGTCCTGTACGGCGAGGTGCGGACGAGCGGCATCAATGTCATCCCGCCGTGGACGAGCGGCGACAACAACCGATATCTCCATCAGGTGCTCGCGGTCGCGGTGCATGAAATCGACTCGTACTCCGATGTCTATTTCGACCAAGACACCATCAGCAACGCCGCCATCGGCGCGGTGACGAGCAGCGCCAACGACGGCAAGGTGACGGGCGGCAAGTACAACAGCGCCGCGTGGATTCGTCGCTATCTCGGCACCGCGTCGCAGACCGTCGACTTCATCCTCAACGCGGCCTTCTCCGGCACATGGACTGCCGACGCTCGCGGTCGCGGCATCGCGTATGTCGCGCTCCAGTACGACTACGGCGACGGCAAGGTCTACTCGGGCATCCCGCAGATAACCTTCAAGGTGAAGGGCAAGAAGTGCTACGACCCGCGCCTCGACACTTCGCCGGGCGCGAACCCGACAAATGCTGCGTATGCCGCGTGGACGACCAACCCCGCGCTCTGTTGGGCCGACTACAAGACCGCGGCCTATGGCCGGAATGTCCCTGCCGCTGACATCGACTGGCCCTCCGTCGTGACCGCTGCCAACGAGTGCGAGGAACTCGTCGCCATCCCCGGAACCACGCAGAAGCGGTACACCTGCAACGGCATCCTTCTCGCCAACAACGACCCGAACGACAACGAGAAGAAACTGCTCGACGCGATGATGGGCCGCATGGTCTACATCCGTGGCAAGTGGACGGTGTACGCGGGTTCGTGGCAGACGCCGCAGACGGTCATCGACAAGGCCGACTGGTCGGCGCTCGGTGCCATCCAGACCACGGCCTCGCGCGACGGCGGTCGCTTCAACGGCGTGCGCGTGTACCACATCGACCCGGAGCGCAACTGGCAGCGCGTGGAGTGCTTCCCGCGCTTCTCCGACACCTACCGCACCGCCGACAACAACGAGCGCATCTGGTTGGAGATGGAGCAGCCGATGTGCACCAACGCCTTCGAGGCGCAGCGCAAGGCCGAACTCCTGCTCCGTGCCTCCCGCAACGGCGTGCGCGTCACGGGCACGCTGCCGCCGCGCTTCATGCTCCTGGCCCCGTGGGAGACCGTGTCGCTCAACTTCGACGAACTGGGGTGGGTGTCCAAGACCTTCCGCATCGTCACCACGACACCGAACCCGGACGGCAGCATCGAAGTGTCGATGGTCGAGGAGCAGACGGGCGATTGGGCCGACATGGCGGCGGGCGAGTACGGTAGCCCGTCCGTCGCCACGCTGCCCACCGCGAACCCGACAAGCCCTAGCGCGCCGCGCAATCTCCTTATCGAGCCGCAGCCGGGGCTCTTGCGCTTCGACTGGGATGAGCCTGTGGTGAAGCCGGAGGGCACGCGGTATCGCGTGCTTGCAGCGGCGGGCAGTTACGCAGACCCCTCGTCCCGTGCCGTCATCTTCGACGGTGTGGCGACCGACGCGCTCTATCCCATCCTCAACACATCGTCGAGGCAGTTCTACCAAGTGCAAGCCTATGCAGGCTCGTACTTCAGCGACTACACGCCGAACACTTTTGGTATCGGCGCTGTGCCGCTGTATGGCGGAGTGGAAAAACGAGTT
>Ga0209972_10001796_pt1 | contig 18181 bp, 22 predicted proteins | sample NOAtaG_7_FD_187302 | JGI IMG/M metagenome (GOLD analysis project Ga0209972, IMG submission 187302) | Freshwater lake microbial communities from Lake Erie, under a cyanobacterial bloom - NOAA_Erie_Diel1S_2200h metaG (SPAdes) (version 2) | ecosystem: Environmental > Aquatic > Freshwater > Lake ... | reverse complement strand
CACCAGCCTGGAACGGCCGGTCTGATCCCGGATGTTCGACATCGTCCAGACGATGTCTCCGACGAACAGGACCTCTCGCCCATCGGCCATCTGAACGAAGAACAGCACGCTGCCGGGCGTATGCCCAGGCGCAGGGATCAGCACAACACCGGGTGCCACACTGGTGAAGCCCTTCGACGGCACTGGATCGACGCCGCGGAACGCCTCTGGGACCTTCCCGTCTTCCATGTATTGCCCCGTCGCATCGATCTGTTCGCGCGTCAGCCTCAGCTTCGGGATGAGCTGGTCCAAGCTCTTGGACCTGGGCAGATAGCCGAGATGGTCCGGATGCTCGTGCGTCACGACGATCCGGCGTGCGGTGACCATCGCACCGCCGATGCGTGCCAGCGATGTGTCGTCGAATTTCTCCCCTGTCTTGAACAGCGCGGCGACATAGCGATCCATCCCTACATCGATGATCGTGTCGCCCCAGTTCGACTTGAGCCTGAAAGCCGATCGCGCCATCGTCGCGCCCCGTATATCGAGTCCGGCCTGGAGACCGAAGAACGGCAATCGATCCTCCGCCAGAAACTCCACCTCGATGGCGCTCGGTCTTTCTTCGGCAGGCGCATTGGCCAAACGGCGGATGTCCGCGATCGACGGGTTGAAGCCGGTGGATCGTGGAACGCGCCCATCGACAACGAAAAAATAGACGAGGCCGATCAGGACCAAAAGCAAACCCAGTGCGATCCGAGCGATGACCCTCATTCCATCTCTCCTGATCTGATTTTCAAGTTGGGGTCCAGACACCACAGCGCCATGATGGATCATGCCGCGCATCATGATCGGAGTCCAACCCGCTTCGGTCGATCCGGTTTCGCAGGCGGTTCAGGTGGCCCGTTGGCGGGGGGGGCGGTCGATCTTCTGCGGGGTAGAGGCCGTCGGGCGGACTGATGACGAGCAGAACACCGAGCGGGTATCTCGCGCCCCATCCCCGTGACCGTGTCGGTGGCATGATGTCGCCATGACCGCCCGGCCACGACCTGCAGATCCAGCGGATCCCTCCGACGCCCAAGCGATCGATGCGCTCTACGGGCTCGAGCCGGTTTTCGAACCGGGCGCGGCCGCCGGTGAACCCACCAAGCTCGTCACCATCGAGTGCCCGTACTGCGGCGAGTCGATCGATACGGTGATGGACCTCTCCGCAGGTTCGTTCCGCTACATCGAGGACTGTCAGGTCTGCTGCCAACCTATCGATCTTGCGGGCGAGGTCGACGAGAGCGGCGAGCTCGTCGGCGTGACGGCCGAGCGGGCGTAGGCCGGTACGGCCTGCCGGCGACAAGGAGCGCACGGACATCGTGGACGCCGTCTTGCTGCTGCTGACCGTCGTGGTATTCAAGCTGCTCGTCTTGGCGCCGCCCTTTGTCATCTGGCGCATGCGTTCGCGGCGAGCCACAGGATGGACGGTGTGGCGCCACCGCGCGCTGGCGTTGCTGGGCCCCGGCGTCTTCGCTTTCGTCTCCGTCGTCTTGCTCTGGTTGCCGTCTTACTCGGGGCAGTGCGGCGGCTGGCTGGGCGAGACCAGCCCATGCCGTGGTTTCGGCCAGTTCGTGGCGGAGACGACATATTGGGCCGCGATCAGCCTCGCCATACCTGCGCTCCTCGGGATGCTGCTCGGCGTCGCGGTCATGGTCGTCTTGATGATCCGGCGCAGGGTCTCGGGCCCCGCAGCCTGATGCGCACGCTCGGGCCATGCGACACTGGTGGCGAGCCCCTACAGCAAGCCGAACCACCTAAGGATCCACCATGAACAACCCGCTGAACCCCGTGCTCGACACTCTCAGCCGACCGATGGCTGTCACAGGGCGTGTGCTCCTGGGGCTCTACTTCGTGATCCCCGGCCTGCTCAAAGTATCCGGGTTCGCGGGCACATTGGCTTACAGGTAGCTCCACGGCGTGCCGCTCGCCGGATTGACGCTGCTGAGCAACCTTTTCGTGCACGACTTCTGGAACGACTATCCCGGCGGCAACGCGCAGCACGGATTGCAGAACTTCATCAAGAACCTCGGTATCTTCGCGGGGCTTCTGCTGCGGGCGGCAGGACATCCGGGAGAGCGCCGCGATATCGGCCGCCCACCGATCGAGGTGGAACCGCGGGACCTGATGGCGCGGGCGTTGCCCCAACGGGCGCGGCTGATCTGACCGCAAAGATTAAGGAGACTCATGCACCACAGCCGCAACCGGGAAACTGGCTGCAGGCCGGGTCGGCGCTGCGCTCCGGAACGGGCAATCTGGTCCTCGCGAGCGAACCTTGCTATACGATGGGGATCTGAGCTAGCGTGGTTCCTGTTCTCTGGTGAACGGCACTAGGACAGCGGGTTTGAATTCCCTGATCCGCTACGACGAGGTCATCCAGAAGCTTCGTGACGCCAACGAGCAGGAGCAGGCGGCCTTGTCCCGCGGAGGTGCATCGTGACGACGCGACGCGAATGTCTTGTGGCCGGAAGCTTGCTCGCGCTGGCAGGGGGCACTGCAGCCACCACGGCCGGTGCGGCTACGGCGGTGCGCCGCTATACGGTCGATGACCTGCGCCGCCTGCAGCCCATCCTGGCGCGTCACGAGGGCGTGTGGGAGGGCGTCTACCGACGCTATGACGCGGTCGGCAGGCCGATCGGTGAGCACCGGTCGCGCGTCGTCATCCGTTTCCGCCCGGACCCGGCGGGAGGCAGCGAGATCTACGAGCAGACCAACCTCTACTACCACCCCGATGGCCGCATCGAGGAGATCCAGACCCGCGGTGAGTTCGACGGCGAGCGCCTGAACTTCTACAGCGACCGCGTCGATGGCTGGTCGAAGGACGACACCACCGATCCCGGTCGCCGCACCTGCATCCTCTACATGCTCTTCAAGAAGGATGTCAGTTGGTACACGGCCGGTGTGCAGGTCTACGAGATGATCAACATCAGCGACGACGGACGCCACCGCAGCCGCATGACCCAGCACCTGAAGGACGGACGCGCGCTCACCCGCACGCTCATCGACGAGACCTTCCGGACGCGTGATTGGGCGGGCGGCAGCAAGGATTGGAAGACGGAGAGCTTCGCCGCCTGAGATCGTGCTGTCAGCACACCGCAGCGATGAACGCAGGCTCCGATAGCACCGATGCACCCCATGGCGCGGTTCGGCCCGCGGGCACCGGCTGGGGCAGGACGCTCCCGGTGATCGCCAGCATCGAGGAGCCGGAGGTCATCGCAAAGATTCGGGCGCACCTGGAACGCACGGCGCCGGATCAGTACCCATCCGAGCTGCCGCTCGGGGCACGGGTGCCACCGGTGCAGTCGCGTCTGCTCCGAAGCTGGCGAGGTAGTGCGATTCGGTTGACCGCTGAGGCGGCGGGCCTGGATTGGCGCGTGCCCGGGTTCAGGTCAGGGGCAGGGAAGGGCGGATCGGGGTGCAGCGGGCGGTCCCGCGGGGCGACCGGGCTGTTGCGTCTGTCGGAAAACGGCTGTCGGCGATAGGCTTCGGCTCACCATCAAGCCATTCAAGCGCAGCGGATTGGTCTGGATGGGTGGTTTGAATTTCCTGTCCGCCCAAGCGCATCGTGATCTGTGGTGCCCGAGCACGGCGAAATCGAGCACCTCGACGACGGGGAGATCATCACGCGCCTCAGCAGTGTGCGCGGCGTCGATGATTGGACTGTGGAGATATATCTGATGTTCACGCTGGGTCGCCCGGATGTTGGGTCGGTGGACGCCCCCGGGGTACGCAAGGGCTGGGCGGTGGCCCTATCGCAGCCATGCGGCGTGGTATCGCTATCGCGCGATCGACAACCTTGTGCCGGAGGTATGCGGCAATGATGCGGTACCCCCTTCCCCTCACGCTGGCGCTGTTGGGAGCGTGCGCCACACCCACTGCCCAAAACCCCACCCGCGGCCCTTTGGCGCTGGTGGGAACATGGGACACCGCGCGCCAATATGAGGCCGCAGCCCCCGCCATCAAACGGCCCGCCACCGCAGGCGACAGCACGCCGTGGCTGGATCGCGAGCACGCGCGCTTTGTGCAGATCAGCGCGCCCGGCTTGGCCAAGGATGGCGATATCGCCCTGTTCTTTGCATGGCGCACCGGCGGCCCCACAGGCCCGATCAGCCGCGAGCGTATCTGGGTGTTTGAGCGCGATGCGTCGGGCAAGATCGCGCGCATGAACTTCCATACGTTGAAAGCGCCTGCGCCCAACATCGCCTTCACCGATCCGCGCAGGGCCTTTGCCGCCTTCACCCGCGACGATGTGATCTCCTATCCAGACCTTTGCAAACTGCCTTTTGAAGCCACGGCTTCGGGCTGGCGCGCGGCGATCCCGGTGGACTGCGCCATAACCGCTCGCTCAGGCCGACGGATGACATTGAGCGCGCAGATCATCTTTGATGGTGAAAGCCTGAGCTACGAAGAGGCTGGCATCTTGGACAGCGGTGCGTTTGCGTTCAAAGTGCCGTCCGCTGAGCCGTATCGGTTTGAGCGCACGCCGCAGTCCGTGGCCGCCCCTGACTCACGGCTTTACCGGTAACTGTACATACCGTACAGTTGCGACAAAGCCTGGAGTTCACCATGTCAAAGCGTCGTTACAGCGGTGTCGAAGAAACCCGTCAGCAACTGCCGTCGCTGCTGGAAGACGCACATGCGGGACAAGCCCTGATCATCACCAAGCGCGGCAAGCCCTATGCGGCGCTGGTTCCCCTCGAAGCACTACCGGACGCACGGCCTCGCCCATCGATCGTGGCGTTGCGCGGTTCAGGCAGGGGACTGTGGGGCAGGGACGCGGCGGCGTGGGTCAGCCGGATGCGGAACGAATGGTGAAGGCCGCTTCGCTGCTGGCTGGGCTGCCCGAGCGCCCAGTCCTGGTGGTCGACACGGCGCCGATCATTTACTGGCTAGAAGGTCATGCGCGGTTCGCCGAGCGGTTTGCCGAAGTTTTTTACGCAGCGGAATCTGGCGACGCGTCGATTGTGATCTCCACTGTGACACTCGCAGAGGTACTCGCGGGGCCGATCGCTGCGGGCGATGAGTTGCGTACCGCACAGTATCGCGAGGCGTTGACGCGCGGACTGGGCTGGCAGGTGGCGCCGCTCGATGCGGAGACGGCCGTCGAGGCTGCGCGCATCCGTTCAGCGTATCGACTGCGCCTGCCGGACGCGATTCAGGTCGCGACGGCGATTCGCGTCGGCGCGGCTGCGCTGATCACGCACGATAAAGCGCTGGCGCAGGTGACCGGGTTGCGGGTGTTGGGACCCGCGTAGGCGAAGGCTCGACCCGGAGTGTCGAACCGACCTTCGACCGCCATGCTGGAGAGGAAATCCGATTCGGAAATCGTTTCGGTCGACGTCTCGGCGCGGGGCGCTTCATTGCCGGATCGTGATGCGGGCCCACTGTTGGGGTTACAGGCAGCGAGGATCAATGCGATCAGGACGAGGCAGGTTGGACGCATGGTCGGAGACACCCTCTGTTGGTTACCGCGTAAACCAATATCCGGACGTCGGGGTCAGATCGCCGAGCACGAGCATCATTCCATGGAAGTCCGGCTGCAGAGCGATGCACTTCCGATCCGGCATGGGGTCGGGACAGGGGTTTGAATTCCCTACCCGCAATCAACCGCGTAGTATCCTTGGCATCCCCGTGCCATCGCACGGTTCGACCGGCGAGGGCTCCGATGAATCGCACACCGTTTCTGATCCGTCGCTCGCTCGCCCTGCTGGCCGCGACGCTCTCCCTCGCTGGCGCAAGCGGCGCGGCGCCGGCGGCCCCGGCGATGCCGGCGCTCTCCGACCCGCCGTCCGGCCTGCACATCCCAGGTAAGTTCATCTGGTTCGATCTCGCCACCGCCGACCCGGCCGCGGCGCAGCGCTTCTACGGCAGCGTGTTCGGCTGGAGCTTCGAGCCGGTGGCCGGCACGGGCGGTCGCTATGCCGTGATCCGCAACGAAGGACGCCCGATCGGCGGTGTGTTCCGCCCGGCGCTGCCGCGCGGCGAGCAGGCTGGCACGCGCTGGCTGTCGTTCGCGTCGGTCGAGAAGCTCGATCGCGCGGTCGGCGCGCTGACCGACCTCGGCGCTACCGTGCTGGTGAAGCCGACCCTGGTGCCGGGTCGCGGCAGCCACGCGATCCTGCGCGATGCGCAGGGCGCGGTGGTCGGTCTGCTGCAGTCCGCGAGCGGCGATCGTCCGGACGAAGCGGTCGCGCCCGGCGATTTCTTCTGGGTCGACCTCTTCGCACGCGATCCGTCGAAAGCCGGCGAGGCCTACCGCCAGCTCGGCTTCGAAGTCGTGCCCGACGACGTCTCGGGCTCGCGCGAACGCCTGCTGATGGTGTCGGCGGGTTATGCGCGCGCGGGCATCATGCCGCTGCCCGTCGGCGGGCGTGAACCCGGTTGGCTGCCCTACGTGCAGGTCGACGACGTGGCCGCCGCGCTCGAGCGCGCGAAGGCCGCGGGTGGCAAGGTGCTGCGCGAACCGGATGCGGCCGTGCTCGGCGGCGGCGTCGCCGTGATCAGCGACCCGCAGGGCGGCGTGCTCGGGCTCATTCATTGGCCCGCCCCGGCTACCGGCGGGGACCGCCCATGAAGAGATCCACGGCACTCACAGCGCGCTTGGCGCTGGCGACGATCGTCGCGACGGGCGTGAGCTCCTGCGCAAACATGGATGGCGTGTCCGTCAGTGGCAGCGTCGGCGTCGGCATGTACTACGGCAGCGGTTACTACGATCCCTGGTACTACGGTCCCGGCTACGGCCCGCCCGTCGTGGTCGTGCCGCCGAGGCCTGAGCGTCCGGCCAGGCCCGTGCGCCCCGACGCCCGGCCGATGCCGGTGCCGTCGCGGCCGACACAACCGATGCCGCGCGGTGGCGGCGGCCGCCGCTGGTAGGTCACGCGGCGTTCCGTTCCCCGCGACGATCGAGTGGGAGTGACTCGGCGTCCCCGATCCCCGGTGAACCGGTCGGGTAGGGAGGGTCCCAAGGGTTCAGGTGCGGCCGTGATCAGGCCAGCCACTCGACCTTGCCGTTATCTAGGTCGTAGCAAGCCGCCACCACTTTGACCTTGCCCTTAGTGACCAGATCGGCGATCAAGGGACTTCCGGTTGCAAGGTGCCGTGCGCTAAGGCTGGCACTCTCCCGCACGGCGTTGTCCAGCAGGTCGCCAGGCTTGCCCTTGGCGGCCTGCACCGCGGGCACGATCGCACCGACCATGGGCCCGATCGAGCCGGGAAACTCGGCCTGCTTCTCGAACGTGTCGACTGCAGCGGCCACCGCACCACAGCGCTCGTGGCCGAGCACCACGATCAGTGGTACACCCAGCACGGCAGAGCCGTACTCGATGGTGCCCATGGTGGCGGTATCGACCATGTTGCCGGCATTGCGGGCGACGAACAGCTCACCCACGCCGACCCCGCCGAACAGCAACTCAGGGGGGACGCGACTGTCGGCACATGACAGGATGGTGGCCCAGGGTGCCTGATGCTTGGCCACCTCGTCGCGCTGACGGATCAGGTTGTTGGCACAGACATCCGGTGCCTTGGTGTACCGCTCGTTGCCGGTCATGAGCCGGGCCAGGGCCTGGTCGGCAGTCAGGTTGGTGGGCGCGCCGTCACTGGCGGCCCAGGCGGCATTGGATGCGGCAAAAAGGCCTGAGGCGATGCCGGCCGACGCCAAGGCGAGGAAGCCGCGTCGGGAGACGCCGTTGACATCGCAGATCGGGCACATGCGGGTACCTTACGCGTCCGCGTGATGGAGTCAATGTACAAACTACATAAAGCGAGCGCATGAGGCAAAGAGGGCAGGAATACTCACGCAATGTCCCCAGTCCCGATCGCCCGTCGTCCCCTTTATTGAATATTGAACCAAGGCTCAACTAGGCGGTATGGACAACCACTATTATCGTTTCTCATACATTACCGTCGCTCATAAATCTTCCGGTCCCGAATGACTGGGAACGCCTCAGGAGACAGGAACCATGACTTTGATCGCGCGTGTTACGGCCACAACCTTGATGGCGGCCCTGTCGGTGGCCAGTGTCCAAGCGCAGCAGGTTCCCCTGCCGACGACCCCAGCCGAGGTGCCGCTACCGCCCCCGGGCACCAAGATGACCAGAGCGTATGTACAGACGGTTGGTCGGATGGCCTACGTCTGGGGCTACGCGATGGTGAACTCGCACAACCGTCGCGCGGGATTCGCATACCTCTCCGGTCTGAACGGTAACCGCCCTGGTCTCAACGGCGGTGCAGTGCCGATGGCGCCGGTGAATTCAGCCGCCATGCTGACGGACTACGTGGATCCCGCTCAAACGTTCGTGACCTGCCCTAATCAGGATGTCGTCTACGGTGCCGGCTATTACGCGCTCGACAAGGAGCCTGTCGTGTTCCAGGTCCCCGACTTCGGCGACCGGTTCTGGATCTACGCCCTCTACGATGCCCGCACCGATCAGTTCGCCGAGATCGGCAAGCCCTATGGAACGAAGCCCGGCTTTTACATGATGGTCGGTCCCGGCTGGAAGGGCGAAGTCCCGGCCGGAATCACGGCGGTGGTCCGATCATCCACCGAACTCGCGTTCTCCATCCCGCGCGTGTTCAAAGCGGACAGCGCGGCGGACACGAAGGCGGTCCAGCCGCTCATCAACCAGATCTCGTTCTACCCGCTCAGCCAGTTCGACGGAAAGATGAAGGTCCGTGACTGGAGCACGTTGCCGTCCTGGCCGACGCCGCCCGGCGTCGTCGGCGAGACGAAGTGGGTCCAGCCTGAAAAGTTCTACGAGCAGCTCCCGGCCGTCATGGCGCAAGTGCCGCCGCTCCCGGGCGAGGAAGCCTTGTACGCCTGGATCTCATCGGTCTGGCAAGCGGCCGACAAGGATCCGGAGGCGAAGCAGGCGCTGATCGACGCTTTCGTCGAGGCTGACAAGGACACCATCGACCCGTTCTTCCGCTGGGAACACAACGGCCTGCCTGCGGGCAACGGCTGGAATTCGCCGGTCAACAACGCGCAGTGGGGAACCGATTACCTCAATCGCACGGCGACGGCGAAGTCCAACATGTACGACAACCGTCCGTCGGAGACGAAGTACATCTACCGTGACCTCGACAGCGAGGGTCGCCAGATGGAAGGCAAGTACAACTACTCCGTGACGTTCGCGAAGGGCCAGGAGCCGCCTGTGAAGGGCTTCTGGTCGCTCACCGTCTACAACGACAAGCATGTGTTCCACCCGAATTCGCTGAAGCGATACTCTCTGGGCACCAAGAGCAAGTCGTTCATGAAGTACAACCGGGACGGTTCTCTGACCCTCTACTTCGGCGCGACGTCGCCGGGCAAGGGCAAGGAGACCAACTGGGTGCCGGCGCCGGAAGGCATGTTCTCGCTCTACATCCGCGCGTACTGGGCGGAGCAGGCGATCATCGACGGAACTTGGGTGCCGCCGAACGTGGTGCGTCTCGACTGAGGCGCTCCGTCCTGTCTCCAGAGGCGGACCTGTCGGCAGGTTCGTTCTGGGCGGCGTGACGGCCGAGCGGCCTTAGGGCGGTGCGTGGGGGTATGCGACACTGGCAATTGGCCATGCTGCAAGCCACGCCCGACACGACCCAGGACTCCACATGAACAACCCGCTGAACCCCTTGCTCGACACCCTCAGCCGACCGATGGATGTCGTGGGTCGTGTGCTCTTGGGGCTTTACTTCGTGATCCCCGGTCTGCTCAAAGTATCCGGGTTCGCGGGAACATTGGCTTACATGGAGCTCCACGGCGTGCCGCTCGCCTTGCCCTTGCTGCTGATCACCATCCCCCTGCAAGTCGGCGGCGGACTGGCGCTGATCGCCAACTGGCACGTTCGGACCGCAGCGTTCCTGCTCGCCGGATTGACGCTGCTGATCAACCTCTTCATGCACGATTTCTGGAACGAGTATCCCGGCGGCAACGCGCAGCACGAGTTGCAGAACTTCATCAAGAACCTCGGTATCTTCGCGGGGCTTCTGCTGTTGGCGTCGCGACGGCCGGGCGAGCGCCGCGATGCGAACGCCCCCTGAGGAGGGCCTCGCTATCGTCGAGACGCGCGCTTGGGTCGAGCGCGTGGTCATCGGTCTCAAGCTCTGCCCCTTCGCGCCGGCGCCGGCGCTCAAGGGGACGATCCGCTACGCGATGAGCGAGGCCGAGACGCCCGAAGCTTTGCTGGAGGACCTCGCGGCGGAGTTGCAACGTCTCGTCGACTCACCGCCGGAGCGGATCGAGACGATCGTGCTGATCCATCCGCGGGTGCTCCAGGATTTCGCGGATTTCAATGACTTCCTGGATATCGCAGATGAGGCCCTGCAGACGATGGGACTCGAGGGCGAGATCCAGATCGCGAGCTTCCATCCGCAGTACCAGTTCGCCGACGCCGAGCCGGACGACATCGGCAACGAGACCAACCGCTCGCCGTATCCGACCCTTCATCTCCTGCGCGAAGCGAGCATCACGCGGGCGGTCGATGCCTTCGGCGATACCGGTAGCATCTCGGCCGCCAACCTCGCGACGCTTCAGATGTTGGGGCCGGAGGGTCTCGCGGCGGTGAAGCGGGGTGGTCCGGGATGACACGCGCCCCGACGACACGCCCCCCGACCAACGCCCTGAGCCCGAAGAAACTGCTGCACACCAAGTGGACGGCTGTCGTACCCAAGAACAAGGAAAAGCACTTCCTCGTGACGAAGGTCATCGAACCGGTGCCGCTCGGCTCGCCCGTGGTGTCGGTGGAGATTGAGGCCGTGCATTCCAAGCGCGCACGCATCATCGGCTGGCGGGAGCTCACGGATGCCGCGCAGTGGCGGCGCGGATGGGTCTGACGGCGCAGCCGCGGTACATGCTGTCGTATCATCCTGGCTCCATCCTCGGAGCTAAGCCATGACGCTCGATCCCGTCGTACTCTGGTTGATCGCCGGCGCATTGATGCTCATCGGCGTCATCGGTCTGGTGCTGCCGGGCGTGCCCGGCGTGATCGCCGTGTTCGGGGGCATGCTGGTGGCCGCCTCCATCGACGACTTCACGCGCATCGGGTGGCCCACGCTGGTGGTGCTCGGCGTGCTGACAGCATTGGCGTTCGCGGCCGACATCTTGGGCAGCCTTTTCGGTGCGCAGCGGGTCGGCGCGAGCCGGTCGGCGCTGTGGGGCTCGGCGCTCGGCACGCTGGCGGCGCTGCCCTTCGGGTTCGCAGGGCTTGCCCTCGGGCCGTTCGCCGGGGCGGTGATCGGCGAGTACTGGGCGCGCCGGAAACTGGATGTCGCGACCCGCGTCGGCATCGGCACTTGGATCGGCCTTGCCGTCGGCACACTCACCAAGGTCGCGCTGGTGTTCGTGATGCTCGGCGTGTTCGCGATCAGCTGGCTGCTGGGCTGACCCTTCGCCGCCTCAGGCCGCGGCGTCGACCGCGGGCGCGGAGCTGCGGATCAGGTAATCGAAGGCGCCGAGCGCGGCCTTGGCGCCATCGCCCGCGGCGATGACGATCTGCTTGTAGGGCACGGTGGTGGCATCGCCCGCCGCGAAGACGCCCGGGGCGTTGGTCGCGCCATGGTGGTCCACCACGATCTCGCCGAAGCGCGAGAGCTCCACGGTGCCCTTCAGGAACTCGGTGTTGGGGACGAGGCCGATCTGCACGAACACGCCGTCGAGGGTGAGCGTCTGCGCCGCGCCCGAGGCGCGGTCCTTGTAGGTGAGGCCGGTGACGGTCTTGCCATCGCCCTCGATGGCGGTGGTCTGGGCGTTCAGGATGACGGTGGTGTTGGCGAGGCTATTGAGCTTCGCGACCAGCACCGCGTCGGCCTTGAGCTGGTCTGCGAACTCGACCACGGTCACATGGCCGACCACACCGGCGAGGTCGATCGCGGCTTCCACGCCTGAGTTGCCGCCGCCGATGACGGCGACCCGCTTGCCCTTGAAGAGCGGCCCGTCGCAGTGCGGGCAGTAGGCGACGCCGCGGTTGCGGTACTCGGCTTCGCCGGGGACGCCGACATTGCGCCAGCGGGCGCCGGTCGCGAGGATGACGGCCCGCGCGCGCAATGTACCGCCGTGGGTCATCCTCACCTCGACGAGACCGCCGGGCGCGGCGGGCGGCGCGACCTTGTCGGCACGCTGCAGGTCCATGATGTCGACCCCGTAGTGGCGCACATGCGCCTCGAGGTCGGTGGCGAAACGCGGGCCCTGCGTCTCCAGCACCGAGATGTAGTTCTCGATGCCCAGTGTGTCGTTGGTCTGGCCGCCGAAGCGCTCGGAGGCGATGCCCGTGCGCAGACCCTTGCGCGCGGCGTAGACGGCTGCGGCCGCGCCGGCGGGACCGCCGCCGATGATCAGCACATCGAAGGGCGCCTTGGCGTCGATCTTGGCGCGTTCCTTGTCGGCGCTCTGCGTGTCGAGACGGGCGACGATCTCCTCGAGGCTCATGCGACCCGAGCCGAAAAGTTCGCCGTTTAGGAACACCATCGGCACCGCCATCACCTGACGCGCCGTGACCTCGTCCTGGTAGAGCGCGCCGTCGATGACCACGGTCTCGATGGCGGGGTTGAGCACCGACATCAAGGTCAGCGCCTGCACCACATCCGGGCAGTTGTGGCAGGAGAGGGACATGAACACCTCGAACCGCAGCGGGCCCTGCAGGCCGCGGATGGTCTCGAGGGTGGCCTCGTCGGCCTTGGGCGGATGACCGCCGCTCCACAGCAGCGCCAACACCAGCGAGGTGAACTCGTGGCCGAGCGGCACCGCCGCGAAATGCAGCGAGGTCTGCTCGCCTTCGCGACGGACCTGGAACGAGGGGCGGCGCTCGTTCCGACCGTCCAGCCTGACCGACACCTTGTCGGTCAGGCTGGCGATCGTCCCGAGCAGGGTGCGCATCTCCTGCGCGCCCTGCGACTCATCGAGAGAAGCGATGAGCTCGACGGGCCGGACCATCTTCGTCAGATAGGTCCGGAGCTGTGACTGGAGAGCGTCGTCGAGCATCAGGGTCTCTCTGGATGAGCGGTGCGGTGCGGCAGATCAGATCTTGCCGACGAGGTCGAGCGAGGGCTTCAGGGTCTCGGCGCCCGGGGTCCACTTCGCCGGGCACACCTGACCCGGGTTCTTGGCGACGTACTGCGCGGCCTGGACCTTGCGCAGCAGCTCCTTGGCGTCACGGCCGATGCCGTTGTCGTGGATCTCGCAGAGCTTGATCACACCGTCGGGGTTGATGACGAAGGTGCCGCGCAGCGCGAGGCCTTCCTCTTCGATCATCACGCCGAAGTTGCGGGTGATGGTGCCGGTCGGGTCGCCGACGAGCGGGTACTGCACCTTGCGGATCGTGTCCGAGGTGTCGTGCCAGGCCTTGTGCGTGAAGTGGGTGTCGGTCGACACGCCGTACACCTCGACGCCCAGCGACTGCAGGGTGGCGTAGTGGTCGGCGAGGTCGCCGAGCTCGGTCGGGCAGACGAAAGTGAAGTCGGCGGGGTAGAAGAACACCACGGACCACTTGCCCTTGAGGGTCTGGTCGGTGACTTCGACGAACTTGCCGTTGTGGTAGGCGGTGGCCTTGAACGGCTTGATGACGGTGTTGATGAGGGACATGTGGCTTCCTGGCGATGGATGGAACGGGGGGATGAGGCGTCGCGCTCCTGCGACGCGGGCGCAGATTGCCTTCCCGCAGCCTATAGTTCCAATCGTCAGTTCCGATGCCTCCGATAGACGCCGTCGATGATGCTTGCAGCCCGGCGGTCAGGCAGAATCGGGGGGCGGGGATCCGACCTTCAACCCAAGCTGGGTGAGCGACCATGATGCGACTCCAAGTCAACGGCAAGGAACTGACGATCGACGGGGTGGCGGAAGACACGCCGCTGCTCTGGGTGCTGCGCGATGAGCTCAAGCTCGTCGGCACCAAGTTCGGTTGCGGCATCGCGCAGTGCGGCGCTTGCACGGTCCACCTCGACGGACAGCCCGTCCGCTCCTGTCAGATCCCGGTCAGCGCGGTCTCCGGGATGAAGGTCACCACGGTGGAGGGCTTGGCCGAGGGCGAACAGCTCTCCGCGCTGCAGCAGGCCTGGATCGACCACGATGTCGCGCAGTGCGGGTACTGCCAGTCGGGACAACTGATGTCGGCCACGGCGCTGCTCGCGACCAACCCCGACCCGACCGACGCGCAGATCGACAGCGCCATGGCCGGCAACATCTGTCGCTGCGGCACCTACGGTCGGATCAAGAAGGCGATCAAGGCCGCCGCCCAGGCTGGCAAGGGGAAAGCGTGATGGACGGCGAGCAGTTCAACCAGATGATGCTCGGCGCCGTCGCGGGCGCCGATCCCGGGGCGGCCCACAGCCTGAGCCGTCGCGGCTTCATCAAGGTGGCGGGCGGGGCCGCGGGCGGTCTCGTGCTGGGGCTGTCCATGGGTATGCCGAACCTCGCGCAGGCGCAGTCGGGTCCGCCGCCGCGGCCGTTCGCGCCCGGCGCGTTCGTGCGTATCGCGCCGGACGGCAAGATCACGCTCATCTCGAAGAACCCGGAGATCGGGCAGGGCATCAAGACCGGCTTCGGCGTGATCCTCGCCGAAGAGCTCGACGCGAAGTGGTCCGATGTCACCGTCGAGCAGGCCGAGGTCAACGCGGCCGTGTACGGCACGCAGATCGCCGGCGGCTCGATGTCGATCCCGCGGGGCTGGGACGAGCTGCGCTACGCCGGCGCCGGCGCGCGCGCGATGCTCATCGCGGCCGCGGCACAGCGATGGGGCGTACCGGTCGGCGAGCTCACCACCGCCGACAGCACGGTGATCCACGCTGCGAGCGGCCGGAAAGCCAGCTACGGGTCGTTGGCGACAGCCGCCGCCGCGCTGCCGGTGCCCGACATCCAGACGCTCAAGCTCAAGGCCCGCAAGGACTACAAGCTCATCGGCAAGCGCTTCACGGGCGTCGACAACGCGGCGCTCGTCCGGGGCCAGCCGCTGTTCGCGCTCGATGTGCAGCTGCCGGGGATGAAGTACGCGAGCATCGAGAAATGCCCCGCGGTCGGCGGCAAGGCCAAGAGCTTCAACGCCGATGAGATCAAGAAGCTGCCGGGCATCCTCGACGCGTTCATCGTCGAAGGCACGCCGCCGGTCGCGGATGTGATGAAGACGGGTGTGTTGCCCGGCGTCGCGATCATCGGCAAGAACACCTGGACGGTGCTCTCCGCGCGCAAGGCGCTGAAGGTGGAGTGGGATACCGGCACCGCCTCGAAGGACAGCTGGACGGATTTCGTGAAGCAGGCCGGCGTGTTGGCGTCGAAGACGCAGGGCGAGACGGTCGTCAAGGCGAAGGGCGATGTCGACAAGGCGCTGGCCGCAGGCGAGGGCAAGACCAAGACCGTCGAGGCCTTCTACCAGTTCGGCTTCGTCTCGCACGCGCAGCTCGAGCCGCAGAACACGGTCGCGTGGTTCAAGGACGGCGCGGTCGAGCTTTGGGCCCCGATGCAGCTGCCGGACCCGGCGCTGGTCGGTGCGGCCGCCGGCGTCCCTGCGGACAAGGTCAAGCTCAACCAGATGCGCGTCGGCGGCGGCTTCGGCCGCCGACTGATGAACGATTTCGTCTGCGAGGCCGCTCACCTCTCGCGCAAGGTCGACGGCCCGGTGCAGGTCGTGTGGACCCGCGAGGACGACATGCGCCACGACGCTTACCGTGTCGGCGGCTTCATGGGATATCGAGCGGGTATCGATGCGCAGGGCAAGCTCGCCGCGTTCGATGCCCACATGGTCACCTTCAAGGACACGGCGTCGGGCAAGGTCTCGAAGGGCGGCGGCATCTCGCCGAATGAGTTCCCCGCGGACTATGTCGACGACTACCGCGCCTCGCAGTCGTTCTTGCCGCTGTCGACGCCGGTGGTCTGGTGGCGCGCGCCGGGTGCGAGCACGATGGCGTGGGTGCAGCAGTCGTTCTTGCACGAGGTCGCCGTCGCCGCCGGACGCGACCATGTGGAGTTTCTGGTCGAGCTGTTCGGTCGTAAGTCCGGCACGGGCGCAGCGCCCAACCGCGGGCTCGATCCCGACCGCGCGATCGGTGTGATCAAGCTCGCCGCGGAGAAGGCCGGCTGGGGCAAGCGCTTGCCGAAGGGCCACCACCACGGTCTCGCGTTCTACTTCAGCCACCTCGGTCACATCGCCGAGGTCGCCGAGGTCAGCGTCGATGCGTCCAAGAAGGTCACGGTGCACAAGGTGACCGTCGCCGCCGATGTCGGTCCGGTGATCAACCTCTCGGCCGCCGAGAACCAGTGCGAGGGCAGCGTGGTCGATGCGGTCGGCACCCTGGCGCTCGAGGTCACCATCGAGGGCGGCGCTGCGCAGCAGACGAACTTCGACCGCTACCCGCTGCCGCGCATGGCGGTGACGCCGAAGGTCGATGTGCACTTCGTGCAGAGCGAGCACTCACCGACCGGTCTCGGCGAGCCCGTGTTCCCGCCGGTGGTCCCGGCGATCTGCAACGCGATCCACGCCGCCACGGGCCATCGCATCCGCACGCTGCCGATCACCAAAGAAGGCTTCTCGATCGGCTGATCTGCTGCTCACCGCAGGCAGGATCCGGAGCGGGAGGTTGTGAAGGTCGTCAGAATCCGCAGGCTCTCTACGCTTGCGCTCGGCGCGGTGATCACCGCCGCTTGTGCGAGCGCGTCGGCGACCACGCCCGGAGACATCGCGGCGCGCTACGCCGCCGACGCTCGGGCGATGTGCGACCTCGTGCCCAAGGTCTATGCCTTCTACGCCACGCGCTCCTTGCACTGGGCCGAGGCCTGTAGGCAGGCGCAGGTCGAGGCGGCGGCGGTGACGACACCCGGTCAGGGCACTGCAGTGCTCGAACATCTCGTCGATGCTCTCTGGGACGCCCATGCATCGCTCGGCGTCAACACTGACGCATCGCCTTGGCTGGTGCCGTCCGGCTCGGACCTGTGGCTGGAAGCGCAGGGGTCGGACGCGCTCGTCACGGGTGTCCGCCGCGGCGGCGCGGCGGATCGCGCGGGCATCCGCGTCGGCGACCTGATCCTCTCCATCAACGGCCTCGCGCCGCGTGACGCTGCGAAAGCACGCATCCGCACCGGCGTCGACGAGATCCCGCCCGAGCGGATGGAATGGGCGTTGAATGCAGCGGGTGCGGGCCATCGTGGTCAGACGCGCCAACTCGATCTGTTGCGAGGTGGTGAACGGATCGCGCTGGAGCTCGGCGACCCGCCGCCGGTCGCCCTCGACACGCCGCTGAACGCCCGCATGATCGGCGACATCGGCTACATCCGCTTCAACGACAGCCTAGGCGATCCGGGAACCGTCACGGCCTTCGATGCCGCCGTCGACGACATGGGGTCGGCGAAGGGCTGGATCATCGATCTGCGCGACACGCCGAGCGGCGGCTCCACCGATGTGGCCGAGCCGGTCATGGGCCGTTTCATCGCCGAAACGGCGGACTACCAGATCACCCAGCCGCTGCAGGCGACGGCCTATCCGCGCTCGATCGTAGCGCGCGGACCTTGGACGCTCTCCGGTCCGGTCGCTGTGCTCGTCGGGCGCTGGACGGGCAGCATGGGTGAGGGCATGGCCATCGGCTTCGACGGGATGAAGCGCGGCACCGTGGTCGGTGGCCCCATGGCGGGGCTCGCAGGCGGCGTGGAGGTGTTCAAGCTTCCATCGACGGATACCGATCTGCGCCTGCCGACCTATGGACTCGCACACATGGATGGCACGCCGCGTCATCGATGGACGCCCGAGGTGCTGGTGCAACCGGATCTGGGCGGCGCTCAAGACCCGGCCCTCTCGCGGGCGATCCGCATCGTGGGCGGCGAATAGGGGACTGGGTCGTCGCAGCGTAATGAGGCCGTGCGTATTAGAGTAGTCCCATGCCACCGATCGCCCAAGACTTCATCGACCTCGACCGTTTCCCGATCGACCGATCCGGCCCCGGCCGCGAGGCGCTCATCGACGAGGCGCGCGCCGCGATCGACTCGGTCGGCTGTGCGGTGTTGAAGGGCTTCGTCCGCGCCGAGCGGATCGCCGACCTCGTCGCCGAGTGCGATCGCACCGCGCAGTACGGGCACCGGAACTTCAACCGCACCAACCCGTACTTCACGCAGGACCGGCCGGACCTGCCGGCCTCGCATCCGCTGCGCCGTTTCTACGACCGCTCGAACGCCTTCGTCCCCGCCGACCATTTCGGTGAAGACAGCATCCTGCGCGCGATC
>Ga0209972_10001793_pt1 | contig 18201 bp, 43 predicted proteins | sample NOAtaG_7_FD_187302 | JGI IMG/M metagenome (GOLD analysis project Ga0209972, IMG submission 187302) | Freshwater lake microbial communities from Lake Erie, under a cyanobacterial bloom - NOAA_Erie_Diel1S_2200h metaG (SPAdes) (version 2) | ecosystem: Environmental > Aquatic > Freshwater > Lake ... | reverse complement strand
ACGGTAAGAACAAGCAGTCCTTGAAGCAATGTCATTTCTTCTTCTCCAAGTATTCCACTAGAGCAGGAAAAACATCATAAGTTGCATAATTGTCACCACCACAACCTGCTACAATATATCTTGAACACCAACTCGTGTGGATTACTCCCAAGTCAATGGCTTCATCTAAAGCCTTTTGTAAAAATTGATTTCTCTCCAACACTTCTTCTAGTGTCATGTCTAAAGGTTCCATATCTATTATACGCTGAAATTGTGAAATATGGAAAAACGGGCTGAGATTGTGATGAGGGGATTCGGGCAAATTTTGCTTACCAGAAACACCATTCAACACGATATGAAGAACCGTAGTCGCCGCAGGTTTCGCATCCATCACTATGACTTCTCATGTATTCGTCACCATTCTCACAACCAAGAATCTTAGCAATCTCAAGCAAGCCACTTAGAACAGTGAATGGTTTTTTGAACAAAACATATTCGTACATTTGTTCCACTCTAATAAAATACTTGTCGTTAACAATACTGAAACGGAACGTAGGTTCCTCCCACTGTTCGCGATAGAATAATGCTTTGATTTGCTCTTCTTGAGTTTCTGTAATTGGTGTAAGATTTTCGCCCATATCTATTATACCCAATCTTTGTGAAATATGGAAAAACGGGGTGAAAAACCCTTGCGGGGTATTACCCTTCTATGAGTATTCTGAAAATTAGAAACTCACGCCTTGCGACCATAACGGGAATAAATTTGCCAACTGACTCGGCAAATTCAGGGTCTTCCTCACATAGTTCAAGAAAGTCGTTGATGAATTCCAAGTCGTTTCGTAGTGTTGCTGTTTTGTCCATAAACATGGTTATCTATTATACCCAATCTTTGTGAAATATGGAAAAACGGGCTGAAAATCCCTTGTGGGGATTGCTCTCTGTTCACAGTTTGTGCTATATTTACCACCGTGGTAAATATAGCTATTTTAGTGAACACTTCGTTTCATTGGGTCTGAAATTTATTCCCAGCGGGTCACTTGTACCAAGCCATATCTTTCAACAATTTTAGTTAAAATATATTGCATAGCTGCTTTGTTGCAATCATTCCAGTATTCAATTTGGAATGTAGTTGGCATTGTCCAGACCTTGGTTTTGTGTACACTGCTATGAACTTCAATTTGAACAGATTCTCCTATAACTTTCCCAAAAACTGTTATCCAGTAAGGCAAGCCTGGCCAGTAAGGCATCTCTGATATGTGGATTGGAAATTTTTCGCTGTTATTCTTTTCTTCCTGAATCATATCTATTATACTCAATCTAAGTGAAATCTGGAAAAACAATCTAACGGCCCCAAGTGGGGAATTAAAGATGCAATCCTTCAGCCTTGAGCCTAACAATCATATCAGAATAAGATATGTCTTCAACAAAAGGTTCAATGTCAAAGATATTGTGGTCGTCTTCAAGCCACGAAGGTATCTGTCCATTTACACATTTTAGAAAATCTTCAAAATAATTTCTTTTTTCAAAGATAATATCAATAAAAGTTGTATCAAAAATTTCTTTTTTATCAATAATCAAAAAATCCAAAGTACCTGTGTCAAACCAACACATAAGTAATGATGTTAAATCGTGGCTCATATCTATTATACCCAATCTTTGTGAAATCTGGAAAAACAATCTAACGGCCCCAAGTAGGGGTCACTACTTGCCTAATTTTTCCCAATATGGGTCGTAGGCAAAAGCAACATCATACCAAGTGAGACCGTCGTTTAAGTTTTTGAAAGTAGAAATATAGTGTTCTTTTTCATACTTTTTGACTATTGGGATAGTCTGGGCATTTTTTGGACAATAAAGGTCACTTTGCCAGTTGGAGATTTCCACACCAGCGTTTACGAGTTCTTGATATAAACTAGTCATTTTTTGTTAATTTTCTCCAAGCTCGGTCGATGACAAAGCCAACTGTGGGGCAGGCAATTGAAGCGGTCATGGCGAACTTCAGCCAGTATAGAGCGGCTTCAGGGTACTTGGGCATACACACCAATGCGAACACTAGCGGGACGAATCCTCCAAGAAGGGCAAACACTATCAAACTTTCCTTAAGAGCACTGTTCATATCTATTATACTCTCAGATTGTGAAACCTGGAAAAACGGGCTGAAGAACCCTTGCGGGGATGGAGTTAGTATGTTCTATACCTTTGAAGTGTTTTTGCAATACTATGTACCATACTTTCTTCATTTGGGTTGTCAAGATAACACTCAATGACATAGTATACTAATCTTGCTAATTCCACGTCTGTTTTTCCAATCCAGCCAGGTCTACTTTCTTGTTCTTTTTGCATTTCATCATTTTGCTCATGATAAGGCTTCATATCTATTATATGCTCAGATTGTGAAATGTGGAAAAACGGGCTGAAGAACCCTTGCGGGTTCCTAGTCATTTGTCTTCATCGTTTTCTAAATAATCTGGTAGTTCACCTCTCAGTTCTAGTTCCTTATTAAGTATGTATATTAAAATCCAGGGCATAAAAACACGCTTTTCATCTTTTTTTGACAAGCATTCATCTTCATCTAGCTTTTGTTGGCAACGCTCCAAGGCAATATAAAAACAACTCTCAACAAAGATAAGCGTTTCTTTGAGTTTTTTGGTTGTCATGTTTCTGTAGTCCAGTGGCCATTCAATCATATCTATTATACCCAATCTTTGTGAAAAGTGGAAAAACGGGCTGAAGAACCCTTGCGGGGATGGAGTTAGTGGTCTTATATTAATTCAAGTTTTCTTTCTAACTCTTTAATTTCGTTTTTGAGAAATTGAATTTCTTTTTCAAGTGAATTATTTCTGTAGAGAGCAACTTCAAGACTATCCACAAGATTCTCTACAAAGTTTGTATAACTCTCTATTGAAGCTGAAGCAGAGTCTCTAAATGCCCTCATTTCAGACTGCTGTTTACTAAGTTCTTCCCAAAAGTTGTGTTCCATATCTATTATACGCTCAGATTGTGAAACCTGGAAAAACGGGCTGAAGAACCCTTGCGGGGAATCACTTTTTAACTTTTGTTAATGTGTATTTTGCTTCCACCTTGAAAATATCTCTAAGCTTTTCGCACATCATTTTCCAATGCTTGGCATCTTCTTTTGATTCAAAGTAGTAAGTTTTTACTTGTCCTTTTTTACTGCTTACTACTTTGTACTGTAATAACTTGCTAATTTTCTATCCCCTTGATGAAATTGTAACCTTCGTGATAAGCCTCTTTCTGCTGGTCTGTCCATCTAGGGTCAAGCTGTCTGTTCCAACCATAAGAAGCATGGGTCTCTCCAAAGTATCGGCATGCCTCAATAGGTGTATCGGAGTTGTAGAATCTTTCTGTGAATTGGTAGCTCATATCTATTATACTCTCAGATTGTGAAACCTGGAAAAACAATCTGACGGGAAAAGGAGGGGATTAAATTTCCCTGTCATATCCACGATAGTAAGCACCTATCTGAAGTGGATTCCAACGTGGGTCGGTCATTGGCTCCCAGCCTCTTGCCTTATCGTGCTTGCCGAAAGCCTCAAGGGTGATGGCTTGGTACTCTTCTGGCTCACCAGGGAAGAATCGTTGATTTGGTTTTAAGTTTGATTGTTGCATATCTATTATACCTGACATTTGTGAAACCTGGAAAAACAGGGTGAGGGCCCCTTGCAGGGGCTTAAGAAACAGGTTTAACTGGTCGAATACCCAAAAGTGCAAATTGTGCTTTATCAATTTTGGTATCCTTAATTGAATCAAAAAACTGGCTTGTAATTTTAATACCATATGTTTGCCCATGTTCAATCCATTTTGTAACACCTAGCATATTTTTCCCACTTAGGTCATAAAGAGTCTCGTTAATCCACACGTGCGTAGCTTCTGACAAGTCTGCTGGCACTTCTTCTTCTTCTGCTGTCTCTACATATTCTACTTCACAGTGTTCATTTTCTAATTCCCAAGAATCTTCGTCCCACAGCTCACCAAATTCAACCTTTTCTTCGGCTTCTTCTTCTGAATTTGCTGGCACTGATACCCATTGGAAATATCTACTTGTGTTATAAACTAATACTTTATATGTTTTCACATCTATTATACTTTCAGATTGTGAAACCTGGAAAAACAATCTGACGGCGGAAGGCGGGGAAACAAGTAAAAGTTTACTTTTTATCCATTAAGAAGTGGATTAAATTTGAAACACTTTTACAGAATAGCCATCTGGCACAGAGCTATAGCCATTAAGAGCTTGCTTTTTAGTTCTCCAAGTAGAGGTATGCTTTAACTCACCTTCTGGGCTAAACATCTGCCTGACAAATCTAAAACCTTTATAAGATGTAAGGGAATTATTGCACATATGTTGATTTAGACACGGCAACCGCCACACTTTGTCAAAAGCTGGAGAATGTGGTGAATACCGTGCCTCATAATTTACCATTTCAGTAACGACATAGTACTTTGGTAACCGTTTAGTCATCTTGGCTTTAGCGTATGAGCGGGTTGAAGCATCAAGTGCGTCAAAAAACTGCTCACCAGTTTGTGTGTTTGTGATGACGAAAGCGTAAGTATTCATTTCTATTTCTTATCTCCTGTTGGGTTATATCTATTATACTTGGCATTTGTGAAAACTGGAAAAACGGGGTGAGATGGTTCTGGCGGGGATTCGAACCCCGCTTTTTCTCCTCCCGACAACCAGCCGTGACAGCTAATCACGTTTAAGAATCGAACTTAAAATAAGGATTTGACGTTTTACCAATAACCACAGAACGAGATAGAGCGATTCGAACACTCTCCACCGAAAGACATCGGTATGCTAACCCAATACAATATATCTCAAAGTCACAATCTGGGAATCGAACCCAGGTCTATTAACCTCAGCTAATCGCATCTCCGCCTCTAAGTAGTACTCCTCTTCAGTCGCCAATGCTAATTGTTTCTTATGACTATTATACTTGGCATTTGTGAAATCTGGAAAAACAATCTGACCGCCCCAAGTGGGGCAAGCACCAGAGTGTTACTCAAAGCGGAGACAATATCGTAATTCAAGCTCGCCAACAATTCGGGGTTTGAGGTTGAATACTCCTAATTCTTCGTCAAAAAGCTCTTGTATCCAAAGTGCTTCTTGTTCTTGCACCCTCTCAATAGCTTTTTTCAAGCTACTGAATTTTTCTTCCACAATGACAGTAAGGTAACCAGTGTCTTGAACATACTTAATTGTATATTTTTTCCTAGGTTTTCTTGCTTCTTTCTTTGTTTTTTCTATCATTTGCAATATCTATTATACCCAATCTAAGTGAAATCTGGAAAAACAATCTGGCGGTGTCAAGTGGGGGCAAGCTACACTAAAATTTTAGTGTAGCATAATTGTTACGTTAGAATGTAAACCTTTTCGAGTACCTGAGCAAGCCATACAGTTACTACAAGTAGTTACCTTGCCCATTTCTTTTGATGCTGGGCAAAATGCTAACTTTATATCATTTACTTTTTTATAAGCGTTAGCAATATCAGATATATTCTGAACAAAGAACGTGCGATAACCTTTAAGAGTAGACTGAAGTACGTCAATAGGTGAGTCACAACTAGCCATTAAGTATTGACTATAACGCTCGTCGCAGGTAGCCCATTGGTGAGTATAGCCAGTAGAGTTACAATAAGAGCATAATTCATCCCAAACTTCAATAGGTACTGCGGCTGGGTCACCATACGCACCCAATCGAATATTCTTACCGCTTAATTGTTTAGCAAGTTCAGGCAATACCGCTACTTTATATCCACCTTTAGCAAACTTCTTGAAAATGGAATTGATAGACATAACTGTAACGTAACAAGAACGTGACAGTTTACTGAGAGCTTTCTTACCCTTTAACTTTGGACGGTGCGGACAGTTACCGCATATCGTGTATTCCAAGCCCAAGCGTAGAGCCTCAACTGGGTTCATATCTGATTTAAGAATCCAAACTTGGGGCATTTCGCCCGTTTTTGAATTCTTTGACTTACTTGAAAAGCCAGTGAGAATAGCAACAATCGGTTGTCCATCGAGAAGGCTTGGTCCTTGGTAGATAATCATATCTATTATACTTGGCATTTGTGAAAACTGGAAAAACGCGGTGGGGCTTACATGCGGGGGTGGGTGATTAGCCCACCGCCCTAGCAGATTCATTTAACGATGTACTTGCCTCATCGGAACATGATTGTTCAACCACGTATTTCGGGTTACGTGAGTCCCTATAGGGCGTCCCCTAAACTTTAGATTCTGGAAGTGATGTGAGATTATTGTAAGATTGATATGAGATTAAAAATCGCCTCGGTGGGAGCATACCCCTTATACACGGATGCCAAGTTAAAAACCCAGAAAGCCTTTCACTTTCATTTGTTTCCCGCTTCACCACTTTGAGTGACGTGTGGCTCGTCTTAACCAATTCCCAAGCGTAATTTTTAGAGTTCACTGTTGGTTCAGCTCACTCTTCCGATATTTAATTCGGGCGATTCTTATTCTCTTTTCAATGTTCTTACATCTATTATACCTGAGATTTGTGAAAACTGGAAAAACTGGGTGGCGACCCTTGTAGGGGCTTTCACTGCTTTTCTTCTTGCAATTCAAACTCTTGTATTACTAAACTGACTCCGCAATCAGAGTCAAGCCTTCCCTGTAGGATGCAATCATTGTGTGCGAAGGCGTTCTGAGCCTCTATTGCGGCTTGCTCAGTTGTGTACACTCCAATTATTTCATCTCGTGCCAATAGTGCAAAGCACACACTCAATACAAAGACTTTTTGGGGCTTGGTTTCTAAAAACTCAATGCTTGTACAAGTTACTGGAACCACTTCATTCCCGTCCCATCTGTACCAGGTATGCCAAAGATAGTTACGTGTTATATCTTCCTTAGTTGCCTTAATTCTTGTGAAAAGGTAGTCGCCGTTGTCATAATTAACTTTGACTAATTTCGTTGTTTCTTCCATATCTATTATACTTTCAGATTGTGAAAGCTGGAAAAACAATCTGACCCCCTGAGGAGGGGCTTAGCTGATTACTGAGTGTATAGCATACACTTGTTCATCTGTGAGTCTTTCGTCACGATAGCCACTAATGGACGCATAAATTAAACAACTATCATAGCGAGCGGCTACATCGTTGCCATTATTTTTTATAAACACCATAATATCTTCGTCTCTTATTCTTTCAGTGAGAACAGGCTTTTCGAGCCAATTCAAGGCATCCTCAAACTTAACCACGTCACTATACAACTTTCTACCAGTGTATATGTGTCGGTGAAAGAATCCATCTACTAAGGCAAAACCATTAGTCGCCATTCGCACAATTAACTTTTTATTTTCTCTTGGTGTCATATCTATTATACTTTCAGATTGTGAAAGCTGGAAAAACAATCTGACACCCCATGAGGGGAATTACACTTCCATTGCAAGATTGTGTAATTCTTGTTGAAGACCATAGTCCTCACTAAAACAATCTGAACACAATGTTGCCAGTACCACCTCGCGGTTATTTATATCATACTCAAATGGGTCATAAATCATTGAAACACTAGAGTTTTGCTTGTAGCATTTTTCGCAAGTATGATGCCATGTATTTTTAGGCGGTGGAATCAACTCAGAAACAAATGCAATGAAACTTTCTTCGTCACCAGCTACAAAGTGATACCAGTCTTCCCAGTCAAGGTTACGCACTACACGGAATTCATCACCTACGGTAATTGTTGTAACCAAGCAATCCCTGCTCAATTCCATAAGAATCATGCCATTGACACTTTTATAATGGTGGCTTTTAGGATTATCATCTTCATCAACCCCGTAAGAACCGCCCTCACAACTATAATCATAGAGTGCGGAGAAAGCTGAATCTAAATCCTCGTAAAGATGGCTCATATATCTATTATACTTTCAAATTGTGAAAGCTGGAAAAACAATCTGACGGCGGAAAGGGGGTGGTTCGGAGCTTAGCTCACTCCTCCCAATAAGTCTCACCCAATGCTTCAAGCTCTCTTGGGGAGCCTGGTCTTCGCTTGTGACCGCAGGAGTCCCTGTAGCCACTGATGGCACAGTTGGTACACATCACGCCAGCGTACACGCCAAAGCTGAACTGGAAGTCAATAGACTTGCTGGGCTTGGAGCATTGTGGGCAAATGCCTTCTTCTTGTACTTCCATGAGGTAGTCGTAAGGTAACGTCATATCTATTATACTTTCAGATTGTGAAATCTGGAAAAACGGGGTGGCGGCGGGAAGGGGGTGGTTGGCTGTATGAGATTCGAACTCATAACTTTCACGCTTAGAAGGCGGACCCTCTAATCCATTGAGGTAACAGCCAACCACACTATCTTTTCTTATACATTAAGAATCACAATCTAGAGTGCCTAACGCCCAATTGTCATCAGAAATATCACAATCTGGTAAAAAGTAAGGGTCAGAAATATCACAGTAGTCATCATAAAGGTCTAACGTGAGCTGAGTATAAGTTTGGTCTTCAGGATTAACCATTAGAACTCACCTCGCATTACGTTACGAGCTTCTTGGCGATTACGCTTTCGCTCAGACTTGCGATTCGACTTTTGGTGTACACCAAAGCCAGAATACTTCGTATGACCAGTAGGCTGGAACAAGGCTACTTCGATAATTCCAGTTTTGCCGAAAACCACTACCTTGGTTTTGATTGTGGCTTTCTTAAGTTGTTTCTTAGATTGTTTCATATCTATTATACTCTCGAAATGTGAAAACTGGAAAAACTGGGTGAGATTGTGTGGAGGGGTTAATCCTCCTCCAAAATCTGAACACACTTGAACTTTGTACCAGCTGGCACTCCTTGTGGAACATACATAATGTGCGAGATGCAATTAGTAAAGTATTTGGTATAACCTATAAACTCAATGGGCTTCAGCTTTACTTCTCTCAATGTCTTGATACCTAAGATAGAGAACATATCAATCGGAATAAACGCATCTTCCTCTAGCCAGCGAATTCCAATACACTCGTTATGGTAGTGCTCTAACGCAATCTTGTCGTTTTCTAGCAAATGCACCTTGTCATTTACCTTAACATGGGTAGCTTCCTCCAACGAACATTCTTCAAATTGTTTTTCGCTCATATCTATTATACGCTCAGATTGTGAAAAATGGAAAAACTGGGTGAGATTGTGTGGAGGGGGTGAAACCCCCGAAATGCCCTAAGGCAAATTTAAGAAACGGAATCCAAATAAATTTTCAGTTACTTGCACCTTTGAAGGGTTTCTAGATATGTCCACACGCTCCGAAAATACTGACTTACCTTCATATATGAAAACAGTACCATTTTTGGTGCTTACCCACTCAACGTTCTGTATAGTTCGGAAGTTACTAAGACCAATTACATAACAAAGAATAAGGAATCCTAAAAATGAACTGAACCACCATGTTGTTATGCAATCTCTTTTTTCGGTATAATCTTTGCCCATATTAACAAAAGCAACAAGACAACAAGCAACAGCTAAAATACATGTGATGATAAAAGAATAAAGTGCGAGTGGTGTAAATCCCATACCTATTATACGCTCGAAATGTGAAAACTGGAAAAACTGGGTGAGATTGTGTGGAGGGTAAACGCTCTCAAGTAGGCAGTCATTCCGTCTGCGAAGACCTTACGTGCTTATCCCGAATGCCTTGAGTAGTTCGTCGTCTACTACGATTGGAGCTTCCTTTTCCTTCTCTCCCTCTTTGCATAATAGTATAAGTTCTGTTGCAAAAGACAACGCTTCCAAAGCCATTTGATGCTTAGTTGCATTATTTATGCCCCGAAAACTCATTCCATGAGCTTGTACAACAGACGGATTAGCCAGAAGTCCTGCAAGGCACTGAGTTGCAATTTGTAGCGTTAATTCTTTTTCGTTCATATCTATTATACGCTCAGATTGTGAAAAATGGAAAAACTGGGTGAAAGCCCCTTGCGGGGTCACTTATTCTTGCGTTGTCCAGAAATTCGCTCCCAGTAACCACCATCAAGCGGCATTTTATAAAGTGATTCTGGAAGTGATGTTACCCTCTTTGTGAAATAGTTGTCATCAAGTTTCAAATCACCGTCAATGGGAATTTTATGAAATGACTTTGGAAGAGATGTGAGATTCTTGTTAGTAAGGAATAAATTATTCTCCACTTCCACACAATCTAAATGAATTGTGTATTCAATATTGTGTTTATCTAAAAAATCTGTAATTTCTTGGAATTTCTTCATACCTATTATACGCTCAGATTGTGAAAAATGGAAAAACAATCTGGTCGCCCCAAAAGGGGTTACAATGACAAATTACCTATCTTATCAAAAACAATTTCTCTAGTGTTTAGTTTTTTGATAAACTCCAAGCATCTCGCGGTTGCTCGGAGAAAATCTTTACAATCATACTCGCAATTATAAACAAAACCTTGTCGCTCCATCAAATGTATCCAAAGGTTTGCTCTTAACATACAACAGGCTTCAAGAGGGTCTGTGCTATGAGATGAGCCAAAATCACCATCATCGAGCATATAGAATATCAAATCTTCATCGAATAGAATATGGTTATACATATCTATTATACGTTTAGATTGTGAAAAATGGAAAAACAATCTGAAAGCCCCTTGCGGGGGTTTGTTAAAACTGGAAAAAACTGGAGCTGGATAAGAGATTCAAACTCTTGACCTACCGCTTACAAGGCGGTTGCTCTATCACTGAGCTAATCCAGCTTTTGGCTGACACCATAGGATTCGAACCTATAACCCCTTCGTTAACAGCGAAAAGCTCTACCGTTGAGCTAGGTGTCAGTATTTTTGGCGACCCATGAGGGGATTGAACCCTCCTCTCCGCCTAGACAGGGCGGCGACTCCACCAGTTGTCCCATGAGCCATTCTATACTTATACACAATCTGAATTGTGTCTTCCTTCTATTATACGGTAAAATTGTGAAAACTGGAAAAATAATCTGGCCCCCTGAGGAGGGGGTGCGAGTGTTTCATGACCTCAACCAATGAGGCAACGTAAGCTCTCCTTACATATCATAGCTCGCTTTGGGTCTGGGGCAGGGACAACCCAACACCTGCCCTCTCGTATCTTTAGAACACCTCCACGCAATCTGAGTATCGGTCACAATTCACCGTGATACCAGAAGTAGGCAAGCCGAACTTGACAGCAGGGATGCGGATTGCTCCATCCTTCTCAACTGTGTAAATACCAGGCTTTCTGGCTTTCGACTTGATGCTCAAAGGAATGAGGGTCACTTGCTTGTAGCCACTGGCGAAAACTCTATCACCAGGCTTGAAGCCCACGTGTCTCACTCCAGCTACTGGAACTCTCACTCGGTGGCGGGAACCAGTCTTTGAGGAGTATTTTACTGCGATTTCTTTTAATTCGTGATTGAATGTCATACCTATTATACCTGAGGATTGTGAAAACTGGAAAAAACGGCTGGAGGCAGGGGAGGGGGATTATTCCCACCCAAGTATACCATGTAAAGCAGTTTGGCAAAGTTGCATTATAGAGAATAATTCTTCTTCACTAAGATTATTGAATAATTTTTCGTAATCAATATCTTCGTGATTATCCAAACTTAACACCATTCTTAGCGGCTAATTGCTTACCTGTAAAGCAACCTTCTGGGTTAAGAAGTACATACTGTTGGTCAGGGTACTTTGCATACTCAAGCACTTTTAACAGCTTATAAACTGAATCATTGTTCATATGCAAGTCTGACTTGAGGATACCAGAAAAGAAAGATTGTAGTTCTTCAGGTGTAAGTACTACTTCGATGTTTTGAAGGTTAAGGGTAATCTTTTCCATATCTATTATACTCTCAGATTGTGAAATCTGGAAAAACGGGCTGAGATTGTGTGTAGGGGATTCGGGCAAATTTGCCCGAATGATTAGATAATATCATGTTTCCTTAGATTTTGTAAGTCATAAGCAAGCCTTTTAAGGAAATTGGCTTCGTCATCATAACCTTTAACAAGCCAATCAATTCTGCATAGATAGACTCGTGCTTCTTCTAGCAACTTAATTGCAGTCTTGCATTCCTCAATGGTTTCATCGCTAAAACACGCCCACTCATAACCGTATTCATCTTCATTTTTTTTATTTATTAATTCTTCTAAGGAATCAATAATGTCTCCTACTAGAAATTGCTTGTACTCAAATTGTCTACCGCTCATATCTATTATACTCTCAGATTGTGAAATCTGGAAAAACTGGCTGGCCGCCCCAAGTGGGGGCTATTTACGGAACAAGGTAGGGTCTTGAATCATCCAAGCGTCTACAATTCCTTGAGCGTCGGAAGTGGTGAAACCTTCATTCTCAAGCTCTTCCACCATTTTGCGATAGGCATCCCAATCAATGTTATTTTGGTTCATGTTTATTATACCTTAGAAATGTGAAAACTAGCAATAATGCACCCTCACTTTATCGTAAGCGTTACCACCTGGTCGCCAATCCAAAGCGTTAGAAAGTAACAAATCGGCTTCTGAGGTATCAATTCCAAAATGCTCACACAATCCGTATAAGTTTGTTTCAAGTTCTTCTACAGAGCCGAGAAAGTTTTGGTCTGCGATGATGAATCCATCAGAAGTAATACTTATTCCGCCAATAGCTGGTTTAACAGCTCGATTCTCGTATGGCACTCTAGCAAGGCACTCGAAAATAGCACAGAGTTTTGGCGAGCCAAGAAAAGCAGGGTCATCGTTGTAGATTGTTAGTAAGTCCATACCTATTATACTCTCGAAATGTGAAACCTGGAAAAACAATCTGAAGATGGAGGAAGGGGGATTCGGGCGAAAAACGCCCGAATAATCTTATTCATACTCAAATGGGTATTCAAGTGGATGACCCACACCGTCCTCCCAAAGCAAAATGCCATTCCAAATGCGTTCATCACCTTCAAGCTCGTCTTCAATTTCCCAGAGGATTGTTCTATGAACGTTTATTCCACCTAAAATCTTTACTGCCACGTCTTCGGCATTGAGTGGTCGGAGACCACTTAAAACTCGCTTGCCGTTGATATACATCGTTTCATAAACATCATCCTTAAAGAATTGTACCTTCATATCTATTATACTCTCGAAATGTGAAACCTGGAAAAACAATCTGAAGATGGAGGAAGGGGACACCTTCCTTATATCTTACCACCAAGAGTAGTAAACTACATCATAGCCATTAGCAATTGCTTTTCTAGCCCTTTTAATAAAGCCTAAGTCTCTTTGCTTGTAATGTTTTACTCCATGATAATAGTTGTTTCTCACAGCATCTTCCAAAATATCAATGTCTGATTCTGTAAGAAGTAATGTGTTGCAATTAAAAATATCCTTGCCACCTTTTAGCTTATAAAGGTTTTCCATGAAGTGTTGCAAAGCGTAATGCTTTCGCCAGTAACCGAACTTGAAGGAGAAGTTTTTTCTTGGAGAAACTAGCTTACCTTCTTCATTACGAAATGTGAAGTCGGTGGATTGCTTGATAATTCCTTTTGCTACTTTGTATGTGTATTGGTCTAATCCCATAACTATTATACCTGAAGATTGTGAAACCTGGAAAAACGGGCTGACCACCCCTTGCGGGGAAATGTGTCAGAAGCACCAACCTTCAAGCTCTGGGTGTGGCTTACCTTTGTGAAATCTGCATTCATGCCAAGTATCATAATCTGAAAGAATCCAGCCATATCCACGACAAGTACATTGCTCTGTTTCAGGATGAGTGTCCTGCTGAACAGATTGATTTACAGCAGCTTCTAGCCATTGGCTATTTGATAGATGAGAGTGAATTTCAGCTTCTTCGTGTTTCAATCAACCTCCTCAACATAATGTAATTCAGGTGTTTGAGAAGTAATACCATCGTATTCCCATTCACCGTCATTCCAAAGCTTGTTATCGTAAACAATATCTTCAGCATCACTCTCTGAATCAGCTTCTACTTCCACAGTTTGCGACATATAAGCCATTGTACTAAGAACCACTCTATACTTTTGTTTCATACCTATTATACACTCGAAATGTGAAACCTGGAAAAACAATCTGACCGCCCCCTGCGGGGGGCTTAAATTACCACCAGCTAGAGTAGAGAATGTCGTACCCCTCTGAGATGGCTTTCCTTGCCATTCTGATGAACCTTAGGTCATCTCCAGCATAGCGTTTAGTGTTACCTGAGCCGAAGAAGAAACCCTTAGTATACGGGAGCTTTGCGTCTAGGACAGCTTTCTCCAGATTGTTAAGGTCTGCTTCAGAAAGTTTAATACACACGCAATTAAACTCCCTTGAGCCTCCACGCTCGTTGTAAAGTTTCTCCATCCAACCTTGGAGGTCGTGGTGCTTTCGCCAGTAGAAAAAGTCTCTGTCAAGTTCTTTTTCTGGAACAACAAGCTCGCCTTCTTCGTTGTATAGTTTGATGTCAATCTCGTCTGCGATAAGATTCTTTTTAATTTTATAAGCGTATTGGTCTAATCCCATACCTATTATACCTGAAGATTGTGAAACCTGGAAAAACAATCTGACCGCCCCTTGCGGGGGCTTGAATTAATCTTCTGAGTAAAGACAGTCACCATCCCAATCGTAAAACTCTTCGTCTTCATCCTCTTCAGCAAAAACAATCTCAAAAGCTGTAAGCTCACCTTCGGCGTTAAGGTACTTAACTAAATTATAAGTGCCATCACCATAAGCAGTACGAGTAACGAAACCAGCGTTATCAATAACTCCGCATCCTTCTTCACTAAGAGAAAGGCTACCAGCTTTGCCATAGAAGTTATCAGGATTATCGTATTCTTTTACGTCATCCCAGATTGTGTTATCAAAGATGCCGAATTGACCAGAGTCAACCCAAGCAAACGTAGATACAGTGCAAGAGCGTGACGCATCAGGCGACTGACCCCGTAAAACAGCGTGTTCGCCACGCTCGTTTTTCTGCAAAGTGATTTGCCAATCTCCACCCACGCAGGATTCGTGCAAGTGTATGCCCGCTCCGTTGTTGTAGTCGTCGTCGGTTGTGTAGCAAGGGTCTGAAAGGTGAGCAGTGTTTCCGAGTTTGATTCTAAATGTTTCAGTCATATCTATTATACTCTCAGATTGTGAAATCTGGAAAAACGGGCTGACGGCCCCAAGTGGGGGCTAAATGTGAACTAAATCGTGACCCATCAGATTGTAGAAGTGCTTATCTAACCTCACTGTATAGATTTCATACTTACCAGCCCAGATACTAACAACTACCAAATCCTTATTTGTTAATTGTTTGATTCTATCATTTTTCATTCGGCATTTATCGCCTAGTTTGAACTTTTTCATTTTGCAATCAATTGGTTATAGTGCTTCAACACTTGTGTACCTAGCCAAACATCATATTCAGCAGTGTGTACTTTTTCTTCGTCAATTTCTACGCCAAAGTATGTGGCGATTTTACTAAGTGCTAAAGATTGATTCATAGGAATCAGTCCAAGCATCTTGAGATTGTTACCAATAGAAGTAAGCTCAATCGGATTTCTCATAACAACCATCTCCCATGCTGGTGGTGAGACTGTGTATTTAGTAATAAGCTGAATGTCTCTGCTTACACCGTTACCAAAAGGTAGAAGTTTACCAAATTCATTTTTAGCTCCTTCTAGCCAATCAAAAATAATTTGCTTGGATTGTCGGTAAGGCATAGCTTTCCAATCATGTTCTGCAATGTTAATACCATTTACCGCCAAAGCCTCAGCTTGCACAAAATAATCTGAGCGACCATCTACGGGGTTTGGTTTCAATTTCATGTCAAGTGTTTTTACGATTTCATAATCCTTAATTACGCACATCGTGAGCGTGAGCAGGTCGTAATCTGTTGTAATTCCACCTGATTCTGTATCAATTCCTAGTAATGTCATATCTATTATACTCTCAGATTGTGAAATCTGGAAAAACGGCCTGGAGCCCTTTGGGGGGTGGTTTTGTCCACCCACTTAGTAGCTAGAAGATTCTTCAGTGTGCCATCATGCTGATGCCCAACCAAAGAATGTCCATAAATCTTCGCCAGTTTGGACACAAACTGCATTAGCCCACTTGTCATCAAAAAGCTCGTATGCTTCTTTTACTTCTTTAATATCACTTTTTTCACCCTCATTTATGATTGTCCAAATAAATTCTTTTGGCGACATATCTTCAGGTGGTGTAAAAAGAGTGAATCCTGGTTTTTCTGCAATGGTTCCTGTGTAGCCATTGTGACCATACTCATAAAAAGCATTATCTTGTAGTCTTTGAAAGGCAAGTTCGGCTGTTTTGGCATTTGTCGAGTTTCTAAAGGTTGTAGCTCCCATGCCTATTATACCTCGAAATTGTGAAATCTGGAAAAACGGTGTGTGGTGGGTACACTGGGGCTCGAACCCAGAACTTACTCGTTAAAAGCGAGTTACTCTACCATTGAGTTATATACCCGAAAAGATTGGACTTTCGCCCAATCTTTATACGACAGATAGAGGCAAAAGTTCTGGCTATGCCAGAATTGTCTTAGCTACCGAACTACCTCGGAGCCACTTGTTGAAGACCTGACCCATCGAAGAGTTTTTCTTGCCAGCTCTCACAATTTGCTTTGCGAGTTCAGGAGATACCTCGTAATGGTAGATTCGGTTGTTGCGGAGCTTAACGTTTACGTTAGTTCCTTCTACGGTGATGGTCTCCACGAACGAAGACTCTGGTGCGATTGTTGTGGTCTTTACCACTTCGATTTTATTTGTAACCATGCCTATTATACTCGATAAATGTGAAAACTGGAAAAACGGTCTGGCCGCCTCATGTGGGGAATCGGGCGAAAAACGCCCGATTAACTTATTCCACAATCAAAAGTGACATACCATTGGAATCTGCGAATTGCTTCTCTTTTAGTGTAGTACAAATACTGCATAGTGTAAATGTAACCTGATGGAGTGATTGCACTACATACATACCAGCCATTCTTTTTTTCACAAACCACATCTTTTTTAGTTATTGCATATCTCATTTTAACTCACCACAATCTTAATATCTTTGAGCTTGCTTTTCTTTACCCAAAAAGTAATAGCTTTTTTTGCTTGGTAAATACTTGGATACTCAATCTCATAATCGTTACCGTTTGCATTGAATCTCAGCACACACGGTCTGGCATTAGATTTAGACATTTACCTCTCTCCTTGTGTAAGGCTCAAGCGTATCATTTTCATGAAACCAATAGCTTGGCTCATCCTCGGAAATCACTGAGGCAGTTTCTCTCACCATCATCCATCTGCCTTCAAGGTCATTCAGGTATCGCTCGCACTCATCAAGAGTGGCAAATCGCAAATTATTGCAAGCAAAGTCGATAGAGTCGGTGCGGACATAAGGAGCATACGACTTGCCTTGAATGTCGCTGGAGTTGATTTTTTCAATTTCGGTTTTCGAAAGGTAGTTGCTTAACATACCTATTATACTCTCGAAATGTGAAATCTGGAAAAAACCGCTGGCAACCCCAGAAGGGGGTTAGTCTTTCACCACTATTGCATGAAGTATCATGTCACAACCATCATCATCAATAGGTGGAACACCATTATCTGATGCCCAATCCATATCAACTATTGTGTATTGATTTTCATCAAAAGGCAAATTGGTATCTTGGTTAATCTCAGCATTTATGCTGATAAAAACATAGTTTGGCAGTGACTTGTAGAAATCTGGGTTATCCCTTGTTATGAGTTTCATTTGCTGTCAGCTACCTCCCAGTAAACTACCTCCCAGTCAAGGATTTCAGTTTCTAAAATGTCAGCATTATCGCTATCACTTGTGAAACTGTAATCCATGTTTTCTAACACATCGGTGATGCTTGAACCTTCATCAACACGAAAAATAAGCCTCGTTGTTAAGTTTACATATAATTTTCTGTCCATACTTAAATATACTCGGAAATTGTGAAACATGGAAAAACAATCTGACCGCCCCTTGCGGGGCTTGACACTATTTTCTTACTTCATCAAAGAAAATCTCTAATGCTTGGTCGCAAGCTGATTGTATAACAGCATCCATTTCATTGTACTTATCCCTTAAAATTTCTTCTATCTCTTCAGGTGTTAAATGATTAATTCCAAGAAAATCAGCCACCAAATCATCTTCTATTTCAACAGTCCATTCCATCTTCATCACCATCTCTTGAACTCAAAAACGCAACACCATCTGGCTCGATTCCAATATCCACCGCCTGTGCCACTCTATCTTTCAGCCAATCGGGGTCATATCGGTCAGGGTCATCTTCGTAAATGCT
>Ga0209972_10001792_pt1 | contig 18204 bp, 23 predicted proteins | sample NOAtaG_7_FD_187302 | JGI IMG/M metagenome (GOLD analysis project Ga0209972, IMG submission 187302) | Freshwater lake microbial communities from Lake Erie, under a cyanobacterial bloom - NOAA_Erie_Diel1S_2200h metaG (SPAdes) (version 2) | ecosystem: Environmental > Aquatic > Freshwater > Lake ... | reverse complement strand
ACGAAGCAGATAATTTTTGCTTGCTTAAACTTGGCTGATAATAGACAACTTTAATGAGCGTATCGGTTAGGCATAACTATGTATTAGACAGAAACTTTCTGTCTAATCTGACTATACGGGATTTAGCCCGAAAGTCAAATTTCCGTCTAATCACCCTATACGTCACGTTATACGGAAACTTTCTACCTAAATAACCCATACATTATGTTATGAAGAAACTTTCTGAATAATCACCTAAATAGCGTATTAGTCCGACTAAATCGGGTATTATTTATATCAGTTACACTATTTATTTAGTTATGCATTCCGAGCAGCCGCCTCGAAAGCTATTAGACAGGGTACGAGATCAAGTCAGGGTTAAGCATTACTCCTATCGCACCGAAGAGGCTTATGTGCAGTGGATTCGGCGATTTATCTTGTTTCATAACAAGCGGCATCCTAGCGAGATGGATGGCGATGAAGTGAATGCCTTTTTGACCCATTTGGCGGTAAATGAAAATGTGGCAGCATCAACCCAAAATCAAGCTCTATGCGCCATTTTATTTTTATATCGTGAGGTATTGCAGCAGGAGCTAAACCTCAATTTAGATGCAGTGCGAGCAAAGCGCCCCCATTATTTGCCGACGGTCTTGACTGTTGAAGAAACTTTAGAAATCTTAAAAAATCTTACGGGTGTTTATCAGATTGTTGCCAAGCTGCTTTACGGTTCAGGATTACGCCTTAATGAAGCATTGTCACTAAGGGTTAAGGATCTTGATTTTTCTCAAAAGCAGATTATTGTCAGAGATAGTAAAGGGATGGAAAGTCGTGTAACTATGTTGCCTCAAAATGTCGTAGACCAACTTAAAGAACATTTGCAGCAAGTCAAACGTACCCACCAGCAAGACTTAGAAAGAGGTTATGGGGAGACTTTTTTACCTTTTGCTTTACAGAAAAAATATCCTAACGCCGCCAAAGAATGGATTTGGCAATATGTATTTCCTTCGGGGCGCATTGCTAAAGATCCGCGCAGTGAATTAATGTGTCGCTACCATCTTCATGAAAGCGGAATGCAAAAAACACTGAAACAAGCCGTGAGAATTGCCAAGATCGAAAAACGGATCGGATGTCATACCTTTCGCCATAGTTTCGCCACACATTTATTGCAAAATGGCTATGATATCCGCACAGTGCAGGAGTTATTGGGACATAAAGATGTCAAGACAACGATGATTTATACCCATGTTCTCAATCGTGGCGGTAAAGGAGTGATTAGTCCACTTGATCACTAGTAATTTCAATTATCCCGAAATTGCCTCCAACGAATAATTCAGTGATGAGCTTGGCGCATTAAGACCAGTCATCCACTGATTCACCATCTTGACCTAAACTTGTATCGCGTCTTAATAAATCATCAATCTCTTGCCAATTGAAAAGTCTTGCAAAGTCCCCCAGAATTGAGAGATTTATCTTGAAGAAATGCTGGAAATTACGCTTGACTGCGTAAGACATAGCCCACACCTCTGACTGTATGGAGTAATCGCTTTGAATTATGAACTTCTAATTTGATGCGTAAAGCGCGAATATACACTTCAATAATATTTGACTCGCCCATGAAGTCATACCCCCATACTGATTCGAGGATCTGGTCACGGGTTAAGACCTGTTGAGGATGGCACAGCATAAATTCTAATAAATCGAACTCTTTGGCAGTTAGATCAACCCTTTGACCCGCACGGTGAACTTCTCGAGCCGTATGACTTAAGGTAATGTCTTCAAATTGCAAATTGTCGATCGCTTCGGGGTACATCCGCCGCATTCTCGCCTTGACTCTGGCGAGTAGCTCCTCAAAGCTAAAGGGCTTAGTGAGATAGTCATCGGCTCCCGCATTTAGCCCCGTGACGCGATCGCAAATTTCATCCTTGGCAGTGAGCATAATGATCGGCATTTTTTCGCCTGTTTTGCGTAATCTTGTGCAAATATCTAATCCCGATATTTCAGGCAACATCCAATCTAAAATCACCAGATCAGGTTGTGTATCGCGAGCTAGTTGTAGACCATCTAAGCCAGTCATTGCCACAGTTACCTGATACCCTTCTAACCCAAGTTCCATTTCAATAAATTTGGATAACTTAGGATCATCTTCAATCAGGAGAATGCGATTACTCATTTTTGTGGTTTCCATAGCGGTAAGCTGATTGTGAAAATACTCGCTTCGTTGGGTTTAGATATGAGGCTGATTCTACCATTCATTCCTTCTACTAAGCTTTTGGCGATCGCTAATCCCAGTCCAGTACCATCACGGGAACGAGTAGAAGAATCGTCACTGCGATAGAAGCGCTCAAAAATTCGCTGTTGATTGGCAAGGGCAATCCCAATGCCGCGATCGCAAACATGGATCATCGCTTGGTCTTCTTTCGTTTCTAGCTTTATTTCCACAGGTTCAGTGGAATACTTAATGGCATTATCCACTAAATTAATCAAGACCTGTTGCAGTCGATCTTGGTCTGCTAGAGCCACAATATCTTGATCTGAAGTGATAGCTGTAACTGAGCGATCGCTAACTTTGGCACTCATCGCCGCGACTTCTGTAACTAGAGTATTTAAAAACACAGGAGCTTGCCGAAAATGCAAATTTCCGCTATCTGCCCTTGCAAGATCCAGCAAATCTTGGAGCATCTGAATCGTGCGTTCAGTTTCAGCACTGGCAGTTTCGATCGCCTGTTTCTGATAAATACTCAAATTATCACCACGCCGCAGCAAACTCTGCAAATATCCACAAATCACCGTGAGGGGAGTGCGTAACTCATGGGATACATTCCCCACAAATTGACGTTGCTGCTCCCAAGCCCCCGACAACCTCTGAAGCATTTCATTAAAGGTCTGTGCTAATCCCAAAATCTCATCAGGCGCTTTGGCAAGTTGCAGTTTGGCAGCACTAAGGTCTTCAATGGAAATCATGCTTGCCATCTGACTCATTTCTTGCAAGGGAGAGAGGGCTTTGCGAATACGCAGAGCGATCGCCAATATCAAGATTCCCGTTGCCATAATGCTCACGATGATTAATCCATAAATGCCACTATTGAGCTGCAATTGATCTTTGGTAATATCTTGAGAAAGATACACCTTCCCCACTACTTGCCCATTCACAGTTAGAGAACTGCCACACATCACCACATAGCGATCGCTGATTTTGATAATCTGTGGCGTAGTTGGGACTTTACTATAGCCAATATTTTGTAAATCCGTAGATAGATCGTAGTTATTTGCTGATTTGGCAATAATTTCACCATTATCGCCCTTGACCAAAATCGCTAATTCTGAAGTTGCAACTTTGTTTAATGTGCGTTCTATTCCTGCTTTGACTCCCCCTGTTTCCATATACATTTCCACTTGATCGGGAAACCGCATCGCCACATATTCCAACATTTGCTTGTGGTTATTGACTACAGCCTGTTCCATGCGCCAACCAGCCCACACAGCCACACTAGTTAAGCTAATTACCGAAAGTGCAATCAATTCTACTGTCAAGCGAAACTGAAGAGAGTTAGTGGAAACTCGCTTACCAATTAAATTTGCGATCGCTGTTTTGATTGATTTATTCATTAATACTAGAAATTTTTAGCGGTATGCTGTTCCACATCAAACTCAAAACGCTGACTATAGTTAGTTATACCGTAAATGTTAAAACTGATCGTGGGTTCATGCCCGATCGCTTCAATCTGATGGATTGCGTCAGGCATCAGGCAGAGAATATTACCTGACGTAAGGGTATGTTCTCCTGTTTGGACAAGGCGATCGGGAAATTTAGCACAAGGCGATCGATTCCAGAAGGTATTTTTCTCTGCACCATCAACTAGCGCCACAATTCCCCATGTGGCATGGTTATGGACTGGAGAAATACTCTGCGGTGACCAAGCAACAGTTTGCACCGTTAAGGCAAAATCTGGTTCATCATAGAGTGCCTGCACTGACCAACCAGTTTCGCGATCGGGTAGTGCAAAGCTAGTCAAAATCCATTCTGAATCATTCAGCAATCGTCGCACTAGTGGACAGATTTTTTGCAACCGTAAGCGATCATCTGTTTCTTGACAGAGAATATTTTCTACATCGGTCAGAAAACGGTAGAGTCGATAGGGGATTGTGAAGGCATCTTTTTGGAGATCAGTTTGTAAATCTGCAAAGGGAATACATTGACCTTCATTAGTAACTAACCAGTCTTGAGCGATCGCTTGCATTGATTTATAGATTAACCATTTTGATTTAGGATTTAGTAGCTAGGCTGTACTAATTGGCTAGGTATGGATAAACTGAAAACCGAGAAGATTGTTCCGCCCACCTAGGAGGTGGAACAATCTCTGGTTTTAGGAATGTTATAAAGACTTTTGAATCGTCTCAGCATAAAACTTTTTGGGCTTAAGACCCACGATTTTTTCAAGTTGGCGATCGCCTTTAAATAGAACCACTGTTGGCGCAGAGCGCACCCCCAACTCCACTGCCAAATCTGGATCTTCGGTCATATCAATATCAACCAGATAGCAATTACCATTTTGTTCAGTAGTAAGCTGATGTAGTAGAGGCTTTAGCGTTTCACAGGCTCCGCAATGAGGCGCTCCCACCTCCAAAAGGATTAATTTGTTGGACTCAGCTTTCAGTTTCTCAAAAGCAAGACGACCTTGAAAGACAAATTGTTCTGACATAATTATGGCTCCTTATTCTTTATGTATTAAGTAGCTAGGCTTAAATAAACTGAAACCCGAGAAGATTGTTCTGCCCGCTACGCGAGCAGAACAATCTCTAGTTTTAGGTTTTACTTTTGCATTAGCCAGCGCTCTGCTTCCAGTGCTGCCATACAGCCACTACCTGCGGCAGTAATTGCCTGACGATAGATATGATCTTGAACATCGCCAGCCGCCCAAACTCCAGCAATATTAGTACTAGTGCTTTTGCCAAAAGTTTTAATATAGCCTTTATCATCTAAATCAATTTGATTTGCAAAAATTTGGGTGTTTGGTGTATGCCCGATCGCATAAAATAAACCACCAACCTTTAATTCAGATACATAATGATCTTTTAGATTTTGCATCTGAATACTTTGCAATACATCATCACCATGAGCGCTAATTGGTATGACTTGCCAATGAATTTGGATTTTGTCATGGTTGAAAATCCTTTCTTGCATTACCTTAGAAGCCCGTAGGCGATCGCTACGCACTAGCAAATGTACCTTACTCGCATATTTAGTTAGATAGAGTGCTTCTTCTGCCGCCGAATCACCACCACCAACTACTGCAATTTCTACATTCTGAAATAGAGGATTTGTGCCATCACAAATTGCACAGGCAGAAATACCGTTATTCCAGAATCGCTCTTCCCCTTGAATATTTAAACGCTTGGCAGTTGCACCTGTAGCAATAATTACCGCATTTGTCTTCACTTCTAGTTCATCAGCAACAATTGTAAAGGGGCGATCGGCAAAGTCTACTTTGACTACATCATCAGTAATTAGCTTAGTTCCCCATCGCAAAGCCTGTTGACGCATTTCTTTCATTAATTGAGGTCCTTGAATCCCTTCAGAAAATCCTGGGAAATTCTCCACTTCGGTCGTGGTCATCAACTGCCCACCTGGTAAACCTCCAGCGGAAAACCCTTCAAACATCAAAGGTTCAAGTTGAGCACGAGCCGCATAGATTGCCGCCGTATAACCTGCGGGGCCTGAACCAATAATTACCAGTTGTTCTACCATGTATATCTATCCACGAGATTCTCAATTAATTCCCAATAGAACTTAACCGCCAATAAACCACTTTACGCCTATAAATAGATAGTAAATTCCTGCCAGAATCAGCGCGACACTGCCAAATTTGGTGATTCCTTCTGAGTATTTCATCAGCAGGTTGGCTTGCTTGGCAAAGCCAGTCAGCAGACTAGATAAGAAGATCACAATCGTATAGCCCAGCGCATAACTTACCATCGTCAGCACCGATAGAACTTGCGAACCACTTGCCGCCGAAGCTGCAAGCACTGCAAACAGAACGGGGCTAGCACAGGGAGAACTAACCATAGCGTAGGTTAATCCAACTCCAAAAGGGCCAAAATTAGATCCGCCAACATTGATTTGAGGTAAAGGAATCCTAATCAAGCCCAACAAACCAAGTCCCATGATTAAAATAATTGCTCCGACAGCCACATTAATGTGACCGCGATATTCCACAATTACAAATCCTGCGAAGGAAGAAACTAAGCCAAATAGACTCAGAATAATCACATTGCCAAGTACAAACATTCCCGCTTTGATAAAGGCATCTTTGCGAGAGGTAATGTTGCGAGTGCCGATATAACTCAAATTGAGGGGTAGCATCGCCAGAATGCAGGGAGAAATGCTAGCAATCAAGCCACCAATAAATGCGAGAGGCATTAGTACCATTGGATTAGCTGTGTCTTGTTGCGCGAACCATTCCTGATAGCGATTTTCCACAACAGAGATGGCATATTCCAGTCCTTTAGATACTGGGTCAATAACCAATAGAGCGAGTGCAAACCCTAGAAGTGCTAAACCTCCAAAAACAAACCATTTTTTAGGGATTTTAGAACTGGTTTTCTTGCCTGTAGTAGTTTGCATAACCAGATCATCAGTATTGCGATCAGGTTTCTGAAGATGATTCATATAAGTTTCCTAAGATGAGGGATGAAAAGCATTCCATTTGTATTAGACAAATGGAATGCTTTTGAGATTATTTTGTCAGTGCAGCATCCAAAACTTTGGTGTAAGCCATTTTGTCGGCATTGTTGCGATGTTGAGCCAAGATTTTGCCAGTAGCGGGATCAACAATTGTGAGCGAACCAGTTTGAGTTTTGTTCTCTGCCAAAAACTTGCTCAGCCCTAGCTCTTTAGCAGTAGCTTCCGCCGCCGCCGTGGTGGTTTTATCCGATACATCTAGTACCACAAATTCGACTTTGCCATCGTATTCTTTCTTCAGTTCAGAGACAGTTGGGGCAATATTTTTGCAAGCAGGACACCAACTTGCATAGACATCAACCACAACGGGCTTGCCCTGCAACTTTTGAGCAAGAGGACCGCCAATAGAAGCGCCAGAGGAAGATTTAGCAGCGCAAGGATCAGCTTTCTTTGCAGCACAAGGATCAGCCTTCTTTGCAGCACAAGGATCAGCCTTCTTTGCAGCGCAAGGATCAACCTTCTTTGCAGCGCAAGGATCAACCTTCTTTGCAGCGCAAGGATCAACCTTCTTTGCAGCGCAAGGATCAGGTTTAGTTGCAGTAGTAGTTGTGGCAGCATTGTCTTTGGATGCTTCAGGTGTAGCGCAAGCAATAAATACACCCGTACTCAAGAGCGCGATCGCTGCTAATGAAGCAAGATACTTAATTTTCATAGAACTTTTTGATGACGAATATTGATAATTGAAGGTCAAAGGGATTGGGATAGGAGATCGCCTTATTTTTTAGATAAAGCTGCATCTAAGACCTTTGTATAGGTAGCTTTATTGGCATTATTGCGGTGTTGCGACAAGACTTTGCCTGTGGATGGATCGACGATAGTTAACGAACCTGTTTGAGTCTTATTAGCAGCAAAGAAATTACCAAGTCCTAACTCATTAGCGATCGCCTCGGATTTGGCGGTAGACGCTCGATCAGATACATCTAGCACTACGAAATGTACTTTGCCTGCATATTCCTTTTTCAATTGCGAAAGAGTAGGGGCAATATTTTTGCAAGCAGAACACCAACTTGCATAGACATCAATTACAACGGGCTTACCCTGTAGTTTTTGGGAAAGCTTTCCGCCAACAGAATTAGATTGAGCATAGGCCGCTTCACCTGTGATCGCCTCGGATAGAGATTGTTGAATAGATGCTGGCTTTACCAAGGCGATCGCCGTACCTATACTTAGTAAAGCGATCGCCGCCAATGTTGGCAAATAATTAACTTTCATAGAAATTGCTCTGGTGAAATATTGGGCTAAATTCAAGACTGAGCCTATTAAAGATGACCAAAATGAGGGAGAGATGAGGATTAGATTGATATTACATAAAGCTTCCGCTCATGTGGGCAAATAAGTGAAACTTGATTTTGCTTGAAAATTTCATTTTTCAACTGTAAGGATCTCATTTGTCATTTTTAACTACCTTTACCTACTTACCCATATGAGCAAAGTCTTTTTGCGTAAGTCCTAAATATAGAAATTTACGAAAGTAGGGTAACGCTTTCTAAAATCAAAACAAAAGTAGTGCCCCTTAGCATCGCCACTTTAGTTTTGAGAAGTAAACCTTTGATTGCAATAGGTAGAATTTCAATTTAAAGTAATCTCTAGTAGTGATGCTGTAAGAGACAATTAATGTCAATAAATCTATTAGAAGCATTTGTTTTAACAACGATTCTCTGCGGTTTTTTAGGAATTCTCCTTAAAAAAAATTTATTCATGAAAATCATCTCGATGGACGTGATGAGTACAGGCATCATTGCCTACTTTGTTGTGGTTGCGTCGCGAGGAGGAGTATTTACTCCGATCCTTAGCGATACCCCCAGAAATAACTATGCTGATCCCGTACCACAAGCGGTAATTTTGACTGCGATCGTGATTGGCTTTTCAATTCAAGCTTTAATGCTAGTAGGTATCATCAAATTATCTCGTAATAATCCCACCCTAGAAATTAATGAGATTGAAAAGAGTGATCTGACATGACTGTCCTAACTTTAATCTGGATTGTCTTACCATTCTTGGTGGGCTTTACGATCTATCTGCTACCCAAAGGAGATCGCTACTTATCGTTGTTTGGTGCATTAGCATCAGCACTATATACGATTCCCTTATTTGTGCAGTCTGTAACGATCAATCTGCGATTACTCGATCACTTCGGGGTAAGCCTCATTGTTGATCCTTTGACAGGATTTTTTATCTTAACCAATGCCATAGTTACGGCAGCAGTTATTATCTATTGTTGGCGTAGCGATCGCACAGCTTTTTTTTATGCTCAAGTTGTGATCTTGCATGGGAGTGTTAATGCAGCTTTTGCCTGCTCTGATTTCATCAGTTTATATGTAGCACTAGAAGTCATTAGCATTGCCACCTTCCTGTTGATAGCCTATCCCCGCAGTGATCGCTCAATTTGGATCGGTTTGCGCTATCTGTTTGTCAGCAATGTCGCCATGTTGTTTTATTTAATTGGCGCAGTGTTGGTCTACAAAGCCAATCATTCCTTTGATTTTATTGGACTACGTTACGCGCCACCCGAAGCGATCGCTCTGATTTTCTTGGGACTATTAGCTAAAGGTGGCATCTTTGTAGCAGGGTTATGGCTACCCTTGACCCATGCAGAGTCAGAGTCCCCAGTTTCGGCGATGATGTCCGGGGTAGTGGTGAAAGCAGGCGTTTTGCCATTAGTACGCTGTGCTTTGTTGATCGAAGAAATTGCACTAATTGTGCGAATATTTGGAGTCGGCACTGCCTTGCTAGGCGTATCTTTTGCAGTATTTGAAAAAGATACCAAGCGGATGTTAGCATTCCACACGATTTCTCAGTTAGGCTTTATTTTGGCAGCACCAGAGGTTGGCGGTTTCTATGCCCTCACTCATGGCTTAGTCAAATCTTCATTGTTTTTAATCGTGGGCTATTTGCCTAGCCGTAACCTTAAGGACTTGAAGCATCAGCCAATTGATAATCCCATCTGGATTGCGTTAGTGATTGCTAGCTTTTCCATTTCTGGCTTCCCTTTGTTGTCGGGATTTGGGGCAAAAGTATTAACTATGCAAAATCTCCAACCTTGGCAAGTGATCGGAATGAACATTGCTGCACTAGGTACTGCAATCTCCTTTGCGAAGTTTATTTTCTTGCCCCATAGTAATTTGTCCCACAATCATCAAGATCCCAAAAGTCCTCAAAGTGTTAAGGCAACGGTGAAAACCGAATTTTGGATAGCGATTTTCATTTTATTGGGCGGACTAGTTATAGCGAACGTTGCTTACTATGAAGCTTATTCCCTAGAAAATATCGGTAAACCCTTAATAACAATTGGGATCGGTTGGCTTGCCTATTTCTTAATTTTTCGCCATACATCCATCAAATTACCTGTCGCTTTTGAAGACTTTGAGAACCTAATCGGTTGCATGACACTGATGTTAGTTTTACTTTTCTGGATGGTAATCTCATGATTGGGCAATTTATTCTACGCATCGTGATTTGGTTCTTATTAACCGCAAACTTCAGTATTACCAATGTCGTCATTGGTGTGAGTGTTTGCTTGTTAATGCCCCTATATCGTACTGAATCCTTTCGCATCGAAGATATCATGCAGAGTATTCTAAGAATTCTAGTCGCCATTCCTCAAGCCTACATGGAGGCGATCGAGATGATCTGGAAACCCCATAATCACGAAAATATCACTATGGAAAAAGCCCAAAATCGGCGATCATCAGCATTAGTGTTTTTGGATATTTTTCTGATTACATTCACGCCCAAAACTATTGTCTTGATGCATCGTGGAGATGGTTGGTATGCCATTCATCGTGTGGTACGGCGCATTTCCAAGAGCCAAAATTCAAGAGGAAAAAGCAATGAATATTGATCTATCTCCTAGTTTCGTGTTGAGTTTTGCTGTGGCGGCGATGGTGATATCTCTACTCATTCCCCTATATCAAGCATGGAAATTCAATCATGATATTTGGGAAATTATGCTTGCTTTTTCCAGTGTAGCGGCTAAATCCTCAGTCATGATTTTAGTAATATCAGTGCTGCGTGACGACTGGATGCTTGGTGTAGTTGGTGTGATTATTTTGAGTGTGGGCAATGCAGGTTTTATGCTCCTAGCTCATATTATTAGACGTATAGGCGAGTTATAAATGCTAAATAGCTCAACTTAATTAAAACCCAAACCAGAGTTTTGTTCCGCCCGCTACGCGGGCGGAACAAAACTCTCGGTTTTTAGTTTACTTATGTCTAGCTGCTTAGTTCTAAAATGTCAATTCTCAATGGAACCTATAGACTATGACTAATTTAGTAAATTTCATCAGTTATTTTTGCATTTTCGGTGGGTTATTCTTTTGGTTTTGGGGAACTACAGCCTTAGTGACTAAGAGATCAGTACTGTTTAAGCTTCATAGTCTTTCTGTATCTGACACCCTTGGCTCGATCGCAATTATATTCGGCTTGGTTTTACTCCGTCCTAAAGAGTTGCCATTATTAGTTTTGGCAATAATTTCTCTAGCTCTATGGAATACGATGCTGGGTTACGTGCTAGCTTACTGCTCTAGCAGTATGACTAAAAGAAAATCATCTTAAAATAATGTTATCTTCAAATTTGGAGGCGTAAATGATTGGCAATTACGATGGTTATGTCTATGCGATCGCATTGCTATTACCTATATCCGCGTCAATGTTAGTATTGCAAACTAATCCTTACAATGCCCTAGTCCTACGTGGCATCTTAGGCGCAATATCAGCGTTAATTTACACGATTCTGGGGGCAGCAGATGTCGCTTTAACTGAAGCTCTAGTTGGTGCTTTCCTTGCGACGATGCTCTATGCTGTAGCGGTGAGAGCCTCTTTAGTACTGCGCCTAGGAGTACTTGAGAACTTAGCGATCACCCATGATTTAGAAGAGGATTTGGAAAAAATTTATCTGCCTAACGAGCAGAAACCTTCCGAGGAATTAACGGAAGAATTAGTTACCAATAATGCTGGTGATTCTCATTTCAAGAATCTCATAGATGCTCTCAAAGATGCCTTCAGTAAACACTATATGCGAGTGGAATTAGTACCTTTTAGTAGCATATTAGAGTTAGAACAAGCATTAACTGACAAAAATGTTCATGCCACTTTAGATCAGGCTCAATCCTATAACTTCACAGTACAAGAAGATGGTAAAACCTATGCTGATAAATATTCTGAAGATAATTCTGAGAATCAGTCTTATCAAATCAAAATACGTCTCCATCGTCTGTATGAAATTATGCAAGGTGATCCAGTTTTGTCTAATCCTCAATTAGCCAATGTTCGATTAATTTACCAAAGGTAAGTATCCAATATAGCAGTCCTAAATCATTTAGAGCTTGCTATATCAAGTAAAAAATCGAGTTGTAATTCTGTTTACTTAGCACAAAAATTTGGGACACAAGCCCCTACACCTCGCTTAATTTAAAAGTGCTATACAGAGCTTTCCTCTTTTTTGAAATTTATCTGAATTACACAAATCCTAAATAGGCTGTATTCCCAATCAATAAATAAATTATGAAATGGATGAGATGGATTTATATCACCGCAGGTATAGCATTTGTTATGAAAATGTTATATGTCGCTAACCCCATACCGCAGTTACCTTTCTCAATTGTTAAAGCGATCTCTGAAGATAGTGGCGTGAGTAATGTGGTTTCAGGTATCATTTTTCGCAATCGTTTGTATGACACAATTTTTGAAGTAATTGTCTTCACGATCGCAATTATGGGTGCAAATTTCTTACTTGCCAATGAGAAGCCTTTTACAAGAATTTATCAATTTACCGATCAAACTTCCATTGTCCTCGCTCAGCTAGGCGCAACTGTTGCTGCCTTGGTAGGGATTGAATTGGCGATTCGAGGGCATCTGAGTCCAGGAGGAGGCTTTGCAGCAGGAGTGGCGGGTGGTACAGCGATCGGCTTAATAGCGATTACTTCCCCTCCAGAACGATTGCAAAATCTCTACAAACGCTGGCACGCTGCTACTTGGGAAAAGGTATCTGTACTGATTTTTATCGTCTTGTCAGTTCTTACACTCTTAGGACTAGAGATTCCCCATGGAGAAATGGGTGATCTATTTAGTGGTGGTATTATTCCGATCCTAAATATGTTGGTGGCAATCAAGGTTGCTCTAGGCTCATGGGCAGTAGTTTTAGTCTTCATTCGCTATCGAGGCTTGCTGTAATCCCCATCCTATTTAGGCTTTGGAGGAATAACAATGTCTATCCCAGTTAGATGTTTAAGTTCAATTTTTTGGAGACAGTCAAGAATCAGATGTAACTTCTAAGACTTGATTATCTGCTTACGAAGCGATCGCCGTGCCTGAAGTTTGGATTTATCGTAATGATAGTTTGCAGATATTTTTACTAACCGATGGACATTATCTAGAGTCAGAGAGTAGTTTGCTTTTTCCAGATATATCAATCAAGACACTGATTCCACAGCTTGTAAATTAAGCGATCGCGATCGTCACAAGCGCCATGTTAAGAGAGTTTCACAAATCTCTAATTTAATCTCTAATTTGTGGTTACATCGGAACAGATTGTTTTGCAAAAAAGGAGTACGAAAATGACTACAGTGATTCAATCGCCCGTGTTAGAGACAGTCACATCACAGCGAATGACATTGGCGGAATTTTTAGCAAGCCCTGAGTCGGATCAGAATTATGAATTTATCGACGGTCAAGCCATCAGAAAAATGTCGCCAAAAAGATTTCATGCTTCTTTATAAGCAGAATTATTGATTTTTTTGCGGACTCTGTTTGAAGGCAAAGGCTTTGTCTATCCAGAATGGGGAATTGTGTTAAAACGCAATAATCAGGATTGGTTTCCTGTACCTGATTTGACCTATATTTCGATAGAACGATTACCTAGTGATGTCGGTAATGCAATGTGTCCAGTACCGCCAGAGTTAGTAATTGAGATTATGTCAGAAGAACAGACTTTTAAGGAATTTGTGGCAAAGGCTGGTGATTATTTGAAGGCTGGAATATTACGAGTATGGATTATTGATCCAATGAGCAGAACTTTCACGGTGTTCTATCCCGATCACCCACCTGAAACTTATCAAGGCGATCGCCTATTAACCGATGAGTTATTACCAGACTTAGCAGCGACAGCCGAGCAGTTTTTTGTAAAGGCAAGAATTAGAAAATTAGAGAGCAATTCATGAATTGCCCTTACGATACTGGTTTCGTGTAAGCCTTATAAACGATGAATTCACAAAAGATTAAAGAAATCTGAATCTATCTCATAGCCTAGACTTTGAGTCATTTGCTGTAACTTTGCCATGCTTTCAAAGCCGCGTGATTTGAGCCAGAGAGAAATCGTGAATACCTTCTGCATGACAAAAAGCTCTAATGCTTCAGGATTGTATTGCAGCACATAGCCATCACCTTCGCGCTTAAATTCGTGGGGGACTAGCATTGCGGTATATCGGCTGAGTTCTAAACGCCAATCGAGGAGATAGCTAAACCAAGGATAAGTGGCATCGAGACGCACAAACCAGAGACGCACTTCCGAGATTTCCGATAATTCACGAGGGTCACCATCTTCCTTATCCCAGACAAGTTCAATTTGAAATGAGCGATCGCTTTCTGGCGTTTCATCCCAATTAGCTAATAACTTCTCGATCGCAATTTTAGCAGGAGTAATATCGAGGGATTCAATGCAAGCTTGACTGATATAGATGATGGTAGACATAGTATTTTCTCAATAGATAATTAATGCGTCGCACTGCGACGCATTACAGAGTTATTTCTTAGGTAAGTTTTCACGTGGATCGAAGGATTGAACTTTGAGCAATTGTTCGTAAAGTTCTCGTTCGCGGTTGCTAGGATTTTTGGGAACGACGATCTGGATTTCTACATATTGATCGCCAAAGGTTCTCGTATCCTTGGGAAAGCCCTTACCAGAGAGGCGCAATTGTTGCCCCGACTTCACCGCAGGGGGAATCGTCAGTTTGACTAGGCCGCTTAGGGTTGGGACTTCCACCTGAACACCCAAAACCGACTCGCTAGGAGAAATTGGTAATTGACAACGAATATCGGAACCTTCGAGTGTAAAGAAAGGATGAGGCTTGAGGATGATTTTTAGATAGAGATCGCCGCCTGATGCACCTTGACCTTTGAGGCGGATTCTCTGACCAGAGAGGACACCTGCGGGCATATTCACCTCAAGCGATCGCCCATCCTCAAGACGAATTCTTTCACGACCACCGACATAGGCGCGTTCGAGAGGTAATTCTAAGACAGCTTCGGAATCACGGCGAGGGTTGGGACGGGGTGGAGCTTGAGTATTAGTGCGATAGGAGGATGCACCACCCGTATCTTGGGCGCGCTCGTTAGTGCGGAATTTACCCAGCAATTGATCGACAAATTCTTGGAAATCGTTATACTGGCTAAAGTCCACATCGCCAGTGTAGCCACCACGTTCAAAGTCGGACGTGTAGGGTTCGCGGGATGAGGGAGTGCGTCCGCCTGATCCTTGGAATCCGCCTTGTTTCCAATATTGTCCAAAGCGATCATACTGTTGCCGCTTCGTGGTATCAGACAGTACCTCATAGGCTTCACCAATATCTTTAAAGCGTTCTTCGGCTGCCTTGTCATTGGGATTCAGGTCGGGATGATATTTTCGCGCTAACCTGCGATAGGAGCGCTTGATTTCGTCAGCCGTAGCTGTCTTCGGTACACCGAGGATTTCATAGTAATTGCGAAAGTTTTGCATATTTCCCGAACTGCAAACAAGGAGATAACTTAGCTTACCCTATCGTTGCTTTTGGAAATGCCAAGGGTATTTTCAAAAGGTCAGATCCAGCTACGCAACCACATTAACATGGGTAAATAACCCGATGAGATCGGTAAACCGATATAAATCGGTAGCCAAAATAAAAAGGCGATCGCTACAATTGCAAAAATTCCACTACCGAACACTCGCGTATTTGGTATAGGAGATCGCCAAAGGAGCGACACCAACAGGGCAAGGGCTGCAAAAGCAAATACCGATGCAGGCATATAGTGATACAAAAAGATACATCGTTTGCTCAAGCTCCATGGCAACCAATGCGCTAAAAAGCTAGCGGTTACATAAAGCATCAGCCACAATAATTGTGATCGCTCTCGCGATGGTATTTGGGTTATAGATGTAGGGGGAAATCTAAATTTCGAGGCAATGACGAAACTGAGGCAAATTAGCAAAGCGATCGCGCTGAGCCAATATAAAAAGGGATTGCCCATCGCATGGACAAATTCCACCATGCTATTGGGGCGATTTTCAAAAAAGTAAGCGATCGGGCGAATTAATAACACCCAACTCCACCAAGACGAACAGTAGGGATGAATTGGTTCAGTTTTACCGACTCCTAAGTTTTGATGAAAGCCAATAATCTGACGATGCAATTCCCAAATATCGCGCTCAGGATTAATCATTAAATGGGGAAGCCACTGCACGAAATAGAAAGCAATCGGCACAATGATTAAGCCAATGACGATCTGCGCTGCATTTAAGGTTTGGCGGTAGCGCGACCAAGCGTAACCAGCGATCACCATAATGCCAATAATATAAGCCAAGCCTGTCCATTTCACGCTTACGGATGCACCAAACATCAAGCCTGTAATCAATGTCCAGAACCAACGCTGTCGTGATCGCTTTAGCGCCAAAACCATACATAACTGACTGATCATCCCGAAGAACAAAATATAAATATTGATCAAGCCAAACCGTGACTCCACCAATAACAAACCATCCATCACAATAAACCAGCCAGTTAGCCATGCCCAACTGCGGCGATCGCTCAGTTGCCACACAAATTCATAGGTAATTAAGGGTAGCAGTGAACCAGCTAGTGCTGTCATACAGCGATAACCCAAGGGCGCGTAACCAAAAAGCTGAATACCTAAGGCAATGATGTATTTGGCTAGGGGCGGATGCGCGTCGAATAGAGTCTCACCACGCAAATAGTTTTGTGCAAACTTTGGGTAATAAACCTCATCAAAAACTATATCCGCAGTGCCATCAATATTCCAAAATCTCGTACCAAAGGCAACCAATGCGATCGCCATTACTCCAAATACAGGATGAGTCGATAGCCAAATTAAGCGATCAGAGAAACGAGCAAGGGGAGTAATAAAGTTGCTTTCTCTCCAATGGCTCATATCAAGATTATCTTCAAAGTTATTTACCCGCCTTGATTTGAGCAACTAGTCCTTCTAAATCCTGAATATTAGGCACTCCAGAGAAAAATACGCCATTGATTACAAAGGAAGGTGTACCGCGTACCCCTAAAGACTTGCCAAGCTCAAAATCTTTCTTGAGTGCTTCTTTCGCTTCATTACTCTTGCGATCGCGATTAAATTTATTGATATCAAGCTTTAAATTCTTGGCGAGTTCTACATAAAACTCTTCACCCAATTTGCTCTGTTGCTCGAACAAAGCATCATGATATTCCCAAAACTTACCCTGCTGAAAAGCAGCCCATGATGCGAGTGCCGCAGGTTCAGCCTGTTGATGAATTTGCTTCAGAGGGAAATGCTTATATACCAAAGTGACATCATTGCCATTTTTTGCCATGAATTCCTTAACGACCTCATGAGCCTTAGCGCAATAGGGACATTCAAAATCCGAGAACTCCGCCATAATGATTTTCTGGCTGCTTGCACCTGTCACAGGAGCATTACGAAGCAATAAACGTGGTTCTTGGCGAATTTGAGATAGTACTTTTTCGCGAGCTTGCTCTTCCTGTTGAGCTTGCCCTCTTTGGTAAGCCTGTACTGAATCCAAAATTACCTGTGGATTTTTGCGGAGAATCTCTAAAACTTTTGCTTCAAACTGAGCATCGGACAATTGAGCGCTTGCGGATTGCCCTGACGAAGCACAGCTTGTCACAATTAATAAGAGGGCAACTAAGGCTGATAGGAAATAGGGTTTGACACGCATCACAAAAATATCACAATTAGAGGGTGTAATTCTTTTCGTCTTAGTTTATCCCAATTCACCGAAGTGTCATCACCCTTCAGTAAATGGGAACATCTCACTTTAACGCAGTCATTTTACTAAGCCAAGAACAAGGTGCTTATGCCCATTGCCTTTACAAATAGGACTTACGCATCGAGTATTGAAATCGATATCAATGTTACTTACTCTTGATCCAATCAAGATGTGTTGGCAAATATGCAAAACTTAGAACTTTGACACTCCCCGCACTGAAGTGACGGGGATTCCTGATTCAGCGAGACAACTTGCCAGATAGACTTGCATCTAATTGGTAGAGGTCGAACTCTCCACAGGCGTGAATTTGGGTATGCCCTACCCTATTTAGACCAATAGCTAAAATATTCAGAGCCGCATTGTGGTCACGGTCTAATACAGTGCCACAAGGCCCACAGTGATGAGTACGCTGACTCAATGTTTTGACAACTTGCTTACCGCAGTTTGAGCAGTTTTGGCTTGTATATTGGGGCGGTACAGCCACAGTAACCTTGCCAAATACCTTGCCAAAATACTC
>Ga0209972_10001788_pt1 | contig 18244 bp, 12 predicted proteins | sample NOAtaG_7_FD_187302 | JGI IMG/M metagenome (GOLD analysis project Ga0209972, IMG submission 187302) | Freshwater lake microbial communities from Lake Erie, under a cyanobacterial bloom - NOAA_Erie_Diel1S_2200h metaG (SPAdes) (version 2) | ecosystem: Environmental > Aquatic > Freshwater > Lake ... | reverse complement strand
CTGAGGCTGCGCCACTTCGCGTCCAGCTCCTTGAGGGTCAGGCGAATGCTGACGATCCAGGGCATCTCGCCGGGAGCCCAGTGGCCATAGGTCGTCGTGACGAACATGCCGCCGGGCAGGACTTCAACCCCCGGATAGGCGCAGTCTCCATCCCAGCCATTCGCGTTTGGATGGTTCTCCATCAGCCGCACCCGGTATTCACCTTCGCCACCCTTGACGAGGTCATCGTAGCGACCAACCCAGCCGACCCAGTCCCCGTGGGTCGGAGTCTCGAGCGCCATGTCACGGAAAGAGATGAAGAGACGGCCGTCCGGCGCGTATTTGCCGGTGTGCCGATCCCCGGTCAGCGAACCGGGCAGCTCGCGCGGCACGCTCCAGCTCTTCCCCTCGTCCCTTGAGAATATGATATGTGAATTGCGAACACGGCGATTCTCGCGCAGCAGCACCGCCATCTCCCGTCCATCGGGGGAGCGGATCACGCCCGGTTCACAGAGGTGGATCTGGTCGGACGAGTAGATCTTCTCTGGTTGCGACCAGGTCAGTCCGCCGTCCCGCGAGAAGACCTGGTAGAGGGTCATGAACGCGCTCTTCTTGCCATCACGGGTAAAGAAACGGCCATCGTCATGAAACATTGCCAGGTAGTGGCCTGGCCCGGTGCGCAGCTTCTCGACAAATCCCATGGTGACGATTCCACCGTAATCCCCGATTGCTTGCAGCTCGCTCCAGGTCCGACCATCGTCGTTGGAGATCGATGAACGGATCGGATAGAGACCGGAGAAGAGAATGAGCCGCTTTCGTCCCTTTGGATCGACGACGCGGTGGATCGTCGGCGTCTCAAGGGAGGTCTCCCAGCTTTTGGGGGTAGGCAAGCGGCCAGACCAGGTCCGCCCGCCATCGGTGCTCCGTTTGAGGATGATTGGCCCTTTCCCGTGCCCTTTCGGATAGACGGCGATGATTGTCCGGTTATCCTCGAGCAGGACGGTGGTCGGGTGGCCCAGGTATTGGCCAGCTTCGCGATCGACCACGACCTGCCGTGATGACTCCGTCGCCAGGTCGACGAGGGGAATGGTGTAACTGCGTTGGGGGGACTGAATTGCCGTCAGGAATGAAAATGCGAGTAGCACCAGAGATATCTTCATATAGATGTCACTTTCTTGAGCTGTTTTCCCGGAAACTCGTTTAACCTAAAGGGGGGATGACAATCTTGTCAAGATTGCGGCCCTGATCAGATTGACAACTGAAAAGATTGGTGAGAAAACGAGACTGAAAGTGGTCACCCCGATTCCTTTTAGTGGAGGATCAGTGCCGTGACCCGTGAATTCAGCTTCCTGCCACCTCATGGCAACTACCGCAAGTTGCTGTCTTATCGAAAAGCAGAGGTTATTTATGACATTACATACGACTTCTGCAATCGATTTCTGAGGAGGGGGGACAGGACAATCGATCAGATGGTCCAGGCAGCGCGATCTGGCAAGCAGAATATTGCCGAGGGCAGCGTGGCGGCTCGAACGTCGAAAGAGACAGAACTGAAACTGACCAATGTTGCCCGGGCAAGCCTGCAGGAATTGCTCATTGATTATGAGGATTATCTACGGGTAAGAAATCTGACCAGATGGAATAAAAACTCCGCTCAAGTGAATTATGTAAGAAAACTTGGGCGAACCAGAAATGAGTCCTATGATCTGTACCGCGGGTTTTGTGAAACGCGCTCAGCAGAGGTGATTGCAAACATTGCAATTTGTCTTATCAACCAGGCAAATTATCTTCTTGATCGCCAGATCCGCCGTTTGGAGACAGATTTTGTAAAAGATGGCGGAATTCGTGAGCGTATGAAAAAAGCAAGATCGAATTATCGGGGCAGGTCATCGGAGTGATAGCGGACCAATAGGACCAATAGGACCTATAAGACCTATAAGACCTATAAGACCTATAAGACTTATAAGACTTATAGGTCTTATTGGAAAGACTATTCTTAGATCAGCAAAGTCTGTAACCCAAGCTATGTCAAACTTGACTAAAAAAGTAATCGCAGCTACCCCTCCTATTGGTCCTATTGGTCCTATTGGTCCTATTGGTCTTATTGGTCCTACCACCACTACCACTCCAATCAATCTAATGAACAAACTCTTTCTGTCAATTCTTCTCCTCTCGCTGCTGACCAGCAGCGCTGTTGCCCAGACTCTACCCTACGCGCCCAACTGGGACTCGCTCGACAAGCGCCCGACGCCGGAGTGGTTCATCGACGCCAAGTTTGGAGTCTTCATCCACTGGGGAGTCTACGCCGTGCCTGCCTGGGGAATGCCTGGTCAGTACTCCGAGTGGTACTGGAACCGTCTCATGAGCGATGATCCAAAGTGGGCTCCCTGGCGTGAGTTCCATCGTCGCAACTATGGCGCTGACTTCAACTACATGGACTTTGCGCCAATGTTCAAGGCGGAACTCTACGATGCGCGGCAATGGGCCAGCCTCTTCAAGCGTGCCGGGATCAAGTACGTCGTCCCGACCTCAAAGCATCACGATGGCTTCGCCATCTGGCCGAGCGCCGAGGCCAGCCGCACCTGGGGCCGACCGTGGAACTCGATGGAGACCGGTCCGCGCCGTGATCTGCTCGGCGAGCTCGCCGAGGCCAGCCGCGCCGAGGGGCTCAAGTTTGGCTTCTACTACTCGCTCTATGAATGGTACAACCCGCTCTGGAAGACCGATCGCCAGCGTTACGTCACCGAGCACATGTTCCCACAGTTCAAGGATGTCGTGACACGCTACAAGCCATCGATCATCTTCAGCGATGGCGAGTGGGACATGCCCTCGAAAGACTGGCGCAGTGAGGAGCTGCTCGCCTGGCTCTTCAACGAGTCGCCCGCGAAGGACGATGTCGTCATCAACGACCGGTGGGGCAAGGAGTCCCGCCACAAACACGGCGGATACTGGACCACCGAGTATGCGGCCGGGCTCAGGGATGGCGCCCATCCCTGGGAGGAGAGCCGGGGGATGGCCCACTCCTACGGATTGAACCGCGCCGAGCGAGTCGACGACTACAAGACTGGCCGTGAGTTTATCCTCACCCTGATCGACCTTGTCAGCCGCGGAGGCAACCTTCTGCTCGATATCGGTCCGTACGGTGACGGAACGATTCCACCGCTCATGGAGCAGCGACTGCTGGAGATCGGTGACTGGCTGAAGGTCAACGGCGAGGCGATCTATGGGACGCGCACCGCCGGACGGTCACACCAGTGGACGGTCGGCAAGCGTCCGACCCAGGAGTATGGCGAGTTCATGGTCAAGTACGATCTCATGGATCAGGTTGGTCAGGTGTCGAAGAACGGCGTGGCGGTGAAACAGGTCTTCTACACGAAGAAGCCGGATGCGCTCTATGCGATTAGCGCCGGCTGGCCCGGAAAGAGGCTCGTTCTGCGCGACATCAAGGTTCCCGCAGCCGCCGAGGTGACTATGCTTGGCGTGCCAGGCCGGCTCCGCACGGTCCGCGGGCAAGATAGCCTGACGATCATCACCCCGGATTTGGGTCCGGATCAGGCGCCCTGTCAGCATGCCTTTGTCTTTAAGATAACCGGAGCCCAAGTCATGCCGGAGAAGGCCGAGCCGATGGTTGGAGGGGCAAAATAGTCATAACTTGACCTGTTCGGTTCACCATGTGATTATTCCCACGACAACGGTCTTCCTGACGCTGCACAGAGCACCGGAGCAGATCAATTGCAGCGATTCATTGGCGGGTACGATACCGTGGTCTGCGGTCCCCGGCGGGGACCGCGGATAATCTCAGAAGAGGTAGGGGAATTAATGAGTTCGCTGGAGAACACTACCGGCACTTCGCTTGAGGAGACGCCGGAGCGGTCAAATTTCATTCGGGACATCATCATCGAGGATATCCGGACAGGCAAGCACGGTGGGCGGGTTCAGACGCGCTTTCCACCCGAGCCGAACGGCTATCTGCATATTGGGCATGCCAAGGCGATCTGTCTCGACTTTGGTCTCGCGGCCGAGTTCGGGGGCAAGTGCAATCTGCGTTTTGACGATACCAACCCCTCCAAGGAGGAGACAGAGTACGTCGACGCAATCAAGGAAGATGTGGCCTGGCTCGGCTTCAAGTGGGATGGGCTCTTCTATGCCTCCGACTACTTCCAGCAGCTCTATGAGTGGGCGCTCCAGCTGATCAGGGCCGGCAAGGCCTTTGTCTGTGATCTGAACGCTGATGAGATTCGTGAATACCGCGGCACGCTCACCGAACCGGGGAAGGAGAGTCCGTACCGGAATCGCTCGATCGAGGAGAATCTCGATCTCTTTGAGCGAATGAAGAATGGCGAGTTCCCGGACGGGTCGCGGACACTGCGGGCGAAGATCGATATGTCATCGCCCAACCTCAATTTTCGCGATCCGGTCATGTACCGCATTCTGCATATGGAGCACCACCGGACCGGCGACAAATGGTGCATCTATCCGATGTACGATTACGCCCACGGGCAGTCGGATTCGATCGAGCAGGTCACCCATTCGATCTGTACCCTCGAGTTTGACAACAACCGCCCGCTCTACAACTGGTTCATCGAGCAGTTGGGGATCTTCCCGTCGCAGCAGTATGAGTTCGACCGGCTGAGCGTGACCTACACCCTGCTTAGTAAGCGCAAACTGCTCAAGCTGGTCCAGGATGGGCACGTTGCCGGATGGGACGACCCGCGGATGCCAACCCTCTCCGGGATGCGGCGGCGGGGCTACACCCCGGAAGCGATCCGGAACTTCTGCGCCAATATCGGAGTCTCAAAGACGAATGGTGTAACCCAGCTTGCCCATCTCGAGTACTTTCTGCGGGAGGATCTGAACAAGCACGGCCTGCGGGTCAGTGCGGTGCTCAATCCGCTGCGGGTGGTGATCGAGAACTATCCGGACGATCTGGTCGAAGAGATGGAAGCGATCAATAACCCTGAGGATCCAGCCGCCGGCACGCGGATGGTCCCCTTCTCGAAGGTTCTCTACATCGAACAGGAAGATTTTCGCGAGGATCCGCCGAAACAGTTCTACCGGCTGGCCCCGGGGCGCGAGGTCCGGCTGCGTTATGGTTATCTGATCACCTGTCGTGAAGCGATCAAGGATGCCGAGGGTCGGATTATCGAGCTGCGCTGCACCTATGATCCGGAGACGCGGGGCGGGAATACCCCGGATGGGCGGAAGGTCAAGTCGACGATCCACTGGGTCTCGGCCGCCCATGCCGTCGACGCGGAGGTCCGGCTTTATGAGACCCTCTTCACCAAAGAGGATCCAAACGAGGTTGAGGAGGGGCAGGACTTCACGGCCAACCTCAATCCCGAGTCGCTCAAGGTTCTGACGGGATGCAAGGTCGAGCCGGGGCTGCGCGATGCGGTTCCGGGGGTGCGTTACCAGTTTGAGCGGATGGGCTATTTCTGTGTCGATCGCGACTCGGTTCCTGGCCACCCGGTCTTCAACCGGACGATTACCCTCAAGGATACGTGGGCAAAGATTGAGCAGAAGAACCAGAAGGGAAGCCGCTAGCATCTTCCCGATGGGCAGTCGTGAGCAGTTTCAAGCAGTTTCAAGCAGTTTCAATCGGATAAGACCAATAAAAGAGAGGTATGTGGGATGAGCAACTCTATCAGTCGTCGCCAGTTTGTGGCGTCATCAATTGCGTCGGGGGCGGCCCTGACGATGGCGGGCGGATCGACCCTCCGGGCCCAGTCGGCCTCCGACAAGATCGTCATTGCGGTCGCCGGAGTGCGCATGGGCGAACCGGGGTTCAGCGGACGCGGTCCTGAACTGATCCAGAAATTTTCTGGTGTTCCCGGAGTCGAGATCAAGTATGTGGTCGATGTCGACAGCCGTTCGCTCGGACCGGCTGCCGCTTTCACCGAGAAGAAGACCGGCAAGGCGCCGAAGACGGAGACTGACTTTCGGCGAGTGCTCGAAGATAAGGATGTCGATGCGCTGCTGATCGCGACCCCCGACCACTGGCATGCGCCGATGGCGATTATGGCCGCGAAGGCTGGCAAGCACGTCTATGTCGAGAAGCCGTGCAGCCACAACCCCCGCGAGGGCGAGATTCTGGTTGAGGCGGCGGCAAAGTATAAGCGGGTCGTCCAGATGGGCAATCAGCGCCGTTCGATCGGCAACGTGCAGCAGATGATCCAGGAGCTGCACGAAGGGGTGATCGGCAAGGTCTTTCTGGCCAACTGCTTCTACTCCCGGCGGCGTCAGCCAATCGGTTTCGGAAAGAAGGTTGCCCCGCCGGCAGAGCTCAACTGGGATCTCTGGCAGGGCCCCGCGCCGCGGACGGCGTTTCGTGACAATCTTCACCCCTACAACTGGCATTGGTTCTGGCACTGGGGAACCGGCGAGGCGCTCAACAACGGGACGCACCTGCTCGATGTCGCCCGCTGGGGGCTCAACGTCAAACTGCCCAACCGGGTCAATTCGATGGGCGGCCGGTGGCACGATGTCGGGCTCGATGACTGGGAGTGCCCGGATACGCAGGAGATCCAGCTCGAGTTCGAGGGGGGACGCGGCATTACCTGGTTTGGTCGCTCGACCAGCACCTATGGCGGGCCGGGCTACAAGTCGAACGGGATCATCTTCCTCGGCAGCAAGGGCACGCTCGATTACGACGGTAGCGTCAGTTACACGGTCTACGATCTGAACAACAAGCCGGTCAAGAAGGTGACCTCGGAGCGGCGGACAGATCTGGCCAATAGCGGCGATCCGGGACTGGGTGACAACCACGCCGACAACTTCGTCGACACGATTCGGGGCAAGGCGAAGTTGAACGCGCCGATCGAGGAGGGATTTGTCAGCACCCTGCTTGCCCAGCTTGGGAACATCTCGCACCGGACGGGGCGGTCACTGAAGACCAATCCGGCCAACGGCCACATCATCGGCGATGCCGAGGCGATGAAGCTCTGGTCGCGTGAGTACGAGAAGGGCTGGGAGCCCAAAGCCTGACAGGTCTTGACCGCCACAGCGCGGCAATTCAAGTCGGTTGATGGTGGGGCGCGGTCTTTGACCGGCGCCCCATTTTGATGAAGGGAGAGGTGATGAGCAGGTCAGGTGGCATTCTCTTCGGCAGCATTGTTCTGCTGCTGCTGGCGCCGGCGCTGGTCAGACCAGCCCTGCCGGCTGGAGCCCGGCACATTGTCGTGATCGGTGTCGATGGCATGGGTGCGGAAGGGGTGGCGCGGGTCAGACCTCCCCAACTGACGCGGCTGATGGATCGCGGTTCGTGGACTCTCAAAGCGCGGGCGGTCATTCCAACGGTCAGCGCTCCCAACTGGGCATCGATGATCATGGGCGCCGGCCCGCCGCAGCACGGTGTGACTTCGAATGAGTGGCGGGCCGGGTCGTTCGATATTGCCCCAGTCTGTCAGGGTACGGGTGGAATCTTCCCGACCATCTTCGGTCTCCTCCGTCAGCAGCGACCGCCGGCGGTGATTGGAATCTTCCACGACTGGGATGGTTTTGGCCATCTCTTCGAGCGGCAGGCGCCGGATCTGATCGTCGACGCCGCCTCGCCGCGTGATGCGATCGCGCGGGCCGGGGATTTCCTGGTCGAGCGGCGTCCGACACTGACCTTCGTCCATCTTGACGATGTTGATCACGCCGGCCACAACCACGGCTGGCTCTCGCCGCAGTATGATGAGTCGATCCGCGAGGCCGACCGGTTGATCGGGGAACTTCTGACTCGACTGGAGAAGCAGCAGATGCTTGGGCAGACGATCGTTCTCGTCACGGCCGATCACGGCGGAAAGGGCACCAAGCACGGTGGTTTGACGATGAGCGAGATTGAGATTCCCTGGATCATGGCCGGCCCGGGCGTTCCGCGGGGCGAGCTGGTCCGCCCGGTCAACACCTATGATACCGCCGCGACCCTCGCAGCCTGCTGGGGTTGAAGCCGCCGGACTGCTGGATCGGTCGAGCGGTCATCTCCTCCCGCTGACGCGCAGTCGACCGGTGGCCTAAAAACAGACGCGGCAGCGTTGGTTTCCCAACCTGCCGCGTTCGTTGCTTTAGTCTGCTCGTGGCGGTTCCACGGTTGTCAGACGGAGAGCTTCCAGGGGGCACGATACTTCGCTTTGAGCATCGGTTTGACGTTCTCCTGTTTGACAGTCCAGTTCTTCTCATCCCAGTCGAGCCAGGTCTTCGAGCGCATCGACAGGTTGGCGAGAATGCAGGCGGTTGAGGAGCGGACGCAGGTCTCGATATCGCTGATGGGCTTCTCGCGTGACTTGATGCAGTCGATGAAGTTCTTCCAGTGTGGTTCATTCATCGAATTCATCTCTTTGTCATTCTCGAAGGTGAGCGGCTGGACGGTCGATTTCGCATTCGGCACGAGCCAGCACCCTCCGCGGCGGACGATCAGCGTCGCCTCGGTTCCGTGGATCGAGGTTGCCGCCCCGTGGCCAAACTGGGGCATTGGATTCGCCGTCCGGCTCTCGTAGGTGAGCAGAAACTTCGGATAGTGGAAAGTCGCCATGAGGCTGTCAGGGGTCTCGGTATTGTCATCGACGAAGAGCTTTCCGCCCATCGCGGAGACCGCCGTCGGCATGGGTTCGCCAAAGCACTGGTGGACCGGGTCGATCAGGTGGACTCCCCAGTCGGTCATCGCTCCGCCGGCATAGTCCCAGAAATAGCGGAAGGTTGGAAAGGTTGTCACGCCGACGCCCCAGCGGTTGAGGTTGAAGGGGACTTTGGGCGCTGGCCCGAGCCAGAGATCCCAGTCGAGCCCCTCCGGAACCGGCGCGTCCACCGGACGTCCCCATCCAGCCTTCTTTACCGCTCCCGACTGCCAGGTATGGACGAAGGTCACCTCGCCGAGAACTCCACTCTTGACGATCTCCGCGGCCTTCTTGAAATAGCCACCGGAACGCTGCATGGTGCCGGCCTGCACGACCCGCTTGTACTTGCGTGCCGCCTCGACCATCAGCCGGCCTTCTTCGACGTAGACTGACGCTGGTTTCTCGACAAAGACATCTTTCCCCGCCTTGCAGGCCTCGATCGTCATATACGCATGCCAGTGGTCAGGCGTCGAGATGCAGACGGCATCGATCGATTTGTCGGCGAGAACTTCCCGGAAGTCGTGGACGGGTTTGACGGTCACTCCACCTTTGGCGGCATTGGCGACGGCGCGATCGAGGTGTGGTTTGTAGACATCACAGACGGAGACCAGTTGAACCTGCTCCGGAAACTGCATGGCGTGGCGCAGGTTGCTTGTCCCCATCGCGCCCAGTCCAATGTGCGCGACGGCGACGCGCGTGTTGGCGCCCCTGACCCGCCCCGTGAAGAGTGAGGTCGTTAAGGCTGCCGCTCCCCCCTTCAGAATGTTTCTTCTGTCGATCATGTTTTTGCCCTCTGGTTATGTGGTTTGATCACGGATAAGAGAGACCAGCTCCGATCCAAGTCTCATCCTGCTCTGGATGCTGGCGATATTATTTCGACTTACCGAGAGTTTCAACCATAACGGAGAGTCTGAACCACCAATTCGCTCATGGCTGGAAAGTGGCTGTCCACCGCCTGAATAATGCCATTCGTGGGAAAGTTGTATGAGGAGTGGTTGCCGGTAAATATGATGCCGTTTTGCAGACTACGTCAATTCCCAGATATAAACCTTCCCGCAGACAAACCTTCGCGGCGACGCGGAGATTTTTGGAGAGGGGGGGAGGGATAGGTGGTGAGGGATGGATGATTCGATATCCGCCATCATTTCAAAGTAAATATATTTATGTCATCGAGGAGGAGAGAGAAATCATGAAGCAAGTTCGGATACTGCACATGCTGGCTCTGGCGGTGCTGCTCGTGCTGGGCGCCATCGATGGGTGGGCGCAGACGGGTGAGTTACGGGGCAAGGTTCGACTGGCCGTTGGTGGTGACCCGGTGCACAATGCCCGGGTGACGATCATCCAGCTGCAGCGCTCGACGGAGACCGAGAAGGACGGAACCTATGTCTTTACTAATGTTCCGCCCGGCCGGTATGAGATCTCGGCGACCATGGAGCGGCTGCCGGATATGGTGCGGCGGGTCGAGGTGGCCGGTGGCGCAACCGTGACCGTGGACTTCGATTTCCGTCTCGATACTTTGCGCGAGCAGGTGACGGTGACGGCGAGTGGGCGCGAGGAGACGACCCTCAACGCGATCGCCTCGGTCAATGTTCTTGGTTCAATCGATCTGGCGCGACGCAACGCGATCAGCCTCGGCGAGGCGCTCGAGAATGAGCTGGGCGTCGCCAAGCGCAGCTACGGTCCCGGGAACTCACGACCGGTTGTGCGCGGTTTTGATGGTGACCGGGTGCTCGTGCTGCAGGAAGGCATCGGCATCGGGGGGCTCGGTTTCCAGTCAGGTGACCACGCTGAGCCAATCGATCTTCTTTCGCAGGACCGGGTCGAAGTGGTCAAGGGCCCGGCGACTCTGCTCTATGGCAGCAACGCCATCGGCGGCGTCGTCAATGCGATCAGCGGACACGAGAAGGCCCACGCCGGGACTCGCGGTTATGTGACAAGTCTGGGATCGACCACCAACGATCAGTATGGCCTGAGCGCGGGCATCGAGTTCGGAACTGAAAAGTGGCTCTTCTGGGGTAATGGCGGCGGTCAGCGAGCCGGGAACTACCGCACCCCGCTTGGAACCATTGCCAATTCATTTGCGACGACGGGAAATGCGACCGGTGGCGTTGGCTACTTTGGGGGCAAAGGTTTCCTGAGCCTCAACTATACGATGGACCGTCGCAACTACGGAATTCCGACCGAGCCGGAAGAGGAGCACGAAGAGGAAGAAGAGGAGGAGGAAGGGCATCACGGTGCGGTGCGTCTCAATCCTCGCCGCAGCAGTTTTCAGGTCAGGGGTGGCTTCAACGATCTTGCCGGAGCGATCAACAGCGGCAACTTTACGCTGCAGTACAATGATTACGAGCATGCCGAGATTGAGATCGAGGACAACAAGATCGGCACCCAGTTCAAGAACAGGTCGTTCCTCTACCGGGCCGTCTTCGATCAGCAGCGCCGCGGGCGGCTGACCGGAAGCTTTGGGGTCTCCGGACTCAATCGCGAGTTCACGGCGATCGGTGAGGAGGCGCTGGCGCCCCCGACGACGCACAACAACTTTGCCGCTTTCGGTCTGCAGACGGTCAGTTTTGATCGGGTGGCCCTGCAGTTTGGCGCCCGCGTCGAGCGAAACGCCTACAATCCGACTGGACTGCGGGAGCGTTCCTTCACCGGATTCTCCGGCTCTTCGGGTCTCCGGGTGGCGCTGGGCGGCAACAATGTCTTTGTTGCCAACTACACCCACAGCTACCGCGCACCGGCGCTGGAAGAGCTCTACAACAACGGGCCGCATCCGGGCAACCTGACCTATGAGATTGGCAATGACGCGCTGACGCGTGAGCGCGGCGACGGCATCGACCTCTCGCTTCGCCACAGCTCGGGGCGGATGCGCGCTGAGACGAACTTCTTCTATTACGCCATGCGTGACTTTGTCTACCTGGCGCCGACCGGCGAGGTCGAAGACGGGCTGGTCAAGGCCCGTTTTGCCCAGGGCAACAGCCGCTTTACGGGTATCGAAGGTCGTCTCGATCTTGGGTTGACCTCAAACATCTGGTTTCTCTCGAGCGTCGACTATGTCAATGCCGAGCTGACCAGCAGCGCGACGCCGCTTCCCCGGATTCCGCCTTTCCGGGCCCGCATCGGGTTTGAGGCCTTCTTCGATCGGTTCCGCATCAATCCGGAAGTGATCATGGCCCGTGATCAGGGGCGGATCTTCACGACGGAGACCCCGACGGCCGGTTATGCGACGATCAATTTGAACGCCTCATACACGGTCGCCGGCAAGCACGTTGCCCATATCTTTGCGGTCAACGGGTTTAACCTCAACAACCAGCTCTATCGCAACCATCTCTCATTCATCAAGGAGTTTGCTCCGGAGATTGGGCGGGGAGTTCGGGCGACCTACACGATCAGATTCTACTGATCAGGAAGTCCAATTATTGCGATCAGAAGGTCCACCGGTCAGCACGATCGGTGGACCTTCGTTATTGTGGACTTCTGACAGACTTTTTCGTATGCTTCTCGCCGACCAGACGAAGCGCTTATCATCCATACAACAGACTTTTTAGCTTTTCTGATTCAGGAATAGATATGACATTTTACAATGGGAATGGGAAGAAGCCACCGGCGCGGAACGTGCTTGGTGGAGAGTTGAAGACCTGTTCGCTGAAACCGCTGACGGGGTTCTATCGGAATGGAAAGTGTGACACGGGAGCGCAGGATGCCGGGGTGCATACGGTCTGTGCGAAGGTGACCCGCGAGTTTCTCGATTTCAGCGTCGCCCAGGGGAACGACCTGGTGACTCCGATGCCGGCGTTCAATTTTCCGGGCCTGAAGCCGGGCGACTGCTGGTGCGTCTGTGCGGCGCGGTGGAAAGAGGCTTACGATGCCGGTGCAGCTCCGTTGGTGAAGCTCGACGCGACCCACGAGGGGACCCTGCGCTATGCGACGCTCGAGCAGCTCAAAGAGTATGCTCTGGATGAGAATGACGAGAATGCGTAGTTGAATGGAGATCAAGATGGAGAAGTACTCAAGAAGACGAAAAGCCAGCCAGTCCTGGGTATTGATGGTTCTCTGGACCCTGGTCTTTTCCGCAGTTGGGCTGGCTCAGGATCTGGTTGGTGTCTATCTGACCTGGAAGAGTGATCCGGCAACGACGATGACCGTCAACTGGGTCGATCTCTTCGAAGGCAGCAGTGATCAGCTCTGGTACCGGCGGAAGGGAACGACCGAGTGGCTTACGGCGGAAGCGGTGCAGACGAAGGCCGGAGTCTCGACGCTGCAGGTGCGGCGGGTTGAGCTGACCGGGCTGGCGCCGGATACGGTCTATGAGTTTGGGATTGGCAAGGCTCCGGCGAAGGAGACCGATGGCTGGAAGTTTCGGACCATGCCGACAGAGCTTTCGCGTCCGGTTCGTTTCGTCTCCGGTGGAGACATGATGCATAACCGCGAGATGGTCGACGCCATGAACCTGCGGGCCGGGGCGCTCGATCCGGATTTCGCCATGCTTGGCGGAGATCTCGCCTATGCCAATGGCGTCGCCGCAACGCGGTGGGTCGACTGGCTCCAGTCGTGGATGAAGAACAGTGTCGGCAAGGACCGCCGCATCATCCCCTTCGTCATTGGCATTGGCAACCACGAGGTCAAGGGGGGATATAACGGGAAGATTCCCGACGATGCCCCGTTCTTTTACAGCCTCTTTGCCACGCCGGAAGGAAAGTCGAACTACGCGCTCGATTTCGGCAAGTACATGTCCGTGATTGCCCTCGACTCGGGACATACGCAGCAGATTGCTGGTCCGCAGGCAGAGTGGCTCGCCGCCGCGTTGGCAAAGCGGACCGCGCAGCAGTTCCTCTTTGCCTTCTATCATTATCCCGCCTATGGAACGACGAAGGCTCCAAAGGGTGGTTTGCCGTATGATGCGAAACAGTCGATCGCCATTCGTGAGCACTGGTTGCCGCATTTTGAGAAGTATGGGGCGACGGCGCTCTTCGAGAACGACCACCACAACTATAAACGGAGCCATCGGCTGCGCAATCACCAGCGGGATGATGAGAATGGGTTGCTCTTTCTGGGTGATGGCGCGTGGGGAGTGAAGCCCCGCGAAGTTCCTTCGCCGGAGGTTGGCTGGTGGCTGGCGAAGGCCGAGCCGCGCAATCACCTCTTCCACGTCGAGTTGCGGGCAGATGGGACGGCGACGATCGAGGCCGTTGACGTCAAGGGGGAGGTCTTTGACCGGGTCGAGCTGACCCGACCGCGAACCAGACCGGTCACCCCGCCCGGTCGGTGATCCCGCCGGCTGATCGAGACCAATGAAGATACTCTCACGAGAACAGACGATCGCCGCCCCAGGATTCAACCGTTGGTTGGTTCCTCCGGCGGCGATTGCCGTCCATATGTGCATTGGCGAGGTCTATGGATTCTCGGTCTTCAATGTGCCGCTGACCCGGGTGGGGCCTAACTGGACCATTCCGATGGTCGGATGGATCTATTCGATTGCGCTCTGCATGCTTGGTCTCGCCGCGGCATTCTTCGGCAAGTGGGTCGAGCGGAGCGGGCCGCGCAAGACGATCGTCGCCAGTTGCGCCTGTTTCTGTGGCGGTCTGCTCATCAGCGCCCTTGGCGTAAAGCTGCAGAGTATCTGGTTGCTCTACCTTGGATACGGAGTGGTCGGGGGGATTGGGTTGGGGCTGGGCTACATCGCGCCGGTCTCCACGCTGATGAAGTGGTTTCCCGATCGGCCCGGTATGGCGACGGGCATGGCGATCATGGGGTTCGGCGGCGGAGCCCTGATTGGGGCTCCGCTCGGGGTACGGCTGATGGATCTCTTCAGATCAGCCAGCTCGGGGGGAGTCGCCGAGACATTTATTGTTCTGGCGATCCTGTATGCCGTCTTCATGCTCTTTGGGGCGGCAATCATCCGGGTTCCACCCGCCGAGTGGCGGCCACCGGGCTGGAAGCTCCCGCAGCAGCTCACCTCGCGACCGCGACCGGCCGAGATTGGGGTCGACCAGGCCTGGCGCACCCGCCAGTTCTGGTTGCTCTGGATTGTCCTCTGCATGAACGTCAGTGCGGGAATCGGGATTCTTGGTCAGGCCTCGAAGATGTGTTCGGATATGTTTGGCGTGAGCGCCGCGGTTGGCGGAGGTTTTGCCGGACTGCTCAGCATCTTCAATATGGGGGGACGTTTCTTCTGGTCTTCTGTCTCCGACTATACCGGTCGGAAGGTTGTCTACCGGATCTATTTTCTCTTTGGTGCAGTCCTCTACTGTCTGATTCCCTGGACGCAGAATATTCAGAACCGGATCCTGTTTGTCGTGGTCACTGCATTGATTATCTCGATGTATGGGGGAGGATTTGCGACCATCCCCGCCTATCTGCGCGATCTCTTTGGGACCCACCAGGTTGGAGCGATCCACGGGCGCCTGATCACGGCCTGGTCGGTTGCGGCGCTGATCGGACCGACCCTGGTCAACTACATCTCGACGGCACAGATTGCCCGGGGAGTGGCGGCGGCGGAGGCTTACAATTCGACCATGTACGTGATGGCCGGAATCCTCGGCATTGGATATCTGGCCAACCGGCTGGTTCGCCCATTGGCCCACCAGGAAACAGATGAGGTGGCCCGATGAGCCAGACCAGTCCGCTGAAAAGGTTCTTTCTGATTCTGGCCTGGCTCATTGTCGCGCTGCCGCTGGCCTGGGGAGTCTATCAATCGGTGCAGCGTTCGATCCCGCTCTTCAGCAGAGAGGTGAGGATTGAACCAGCGAAGTGAGCGGAAGGTCGTGGCGCTGCTGGTGGAAGGGTGGGGAGAGGAGTTTCATGAGGAGCGGGATTCCCGAGATCTGTCGTAGCTTCGAGGGGCGGTTGATCGTTTCGTGTCAGGCCGCGGAGGGCGACGCATTCCGGGCGGCTGAGGCGATGGTCCGTTTTGCGCAAGCCGCTCTGGCTGGCGGCGCGGCGGGGATTCGTGCCGAGGGGGCGGAGGATATTGCCGCCATTCGCGCGGCGGTCACGGTGCCGATCATCGGCATCAGGAAGAGTTATCACGCCGATGGGCGGATTCTGATCACCCCGACGGTGGAGTCGGCGCGTGAGCTGGTTGCCGCCGGAGCTGACATGATCGCGCTCGATTGTACGGCGCGCGGGCAGCAGTATGGGGCGCTGGACCGCTTGCGCCGGATCCGGGAAGAGTTGGGGGTTCCGGTACTGGCCGATATCGCAACGGTTGCGGAGGGGGTCAGTGCCGCGGAAGCAGGGGCCGACTTTGTTCTTTCCACCATGCGGGGCTACACGGTCGAGACGGAGCAGTTCCGGAGATTTGAACCCGATTTCATTGCCGATTTATGCCGGGCCGTCACCGTGCCGGTCATCGCCGAGGGGCGGATCTGGGAGCCGGAAGAGGCGCGGGCCGCTATGGAGGCCGGCGCGTTTGCGGTGATTGTCGGAACAGCGATCACCAGACCGCATGAGATTACGCGACGTTTTGCGCAGGCGGTGCAGGCGGGGGCCCGGGTTGGTGAAGAGCGCTGTTTTATCGGAATCGATCTCGGCGGGACGAACATCAAGTCGGGCCTGGTGACCGATGCCGGAGAGTTGATCCACTCGGCGGTGACGGCGACGCTGACCGGCGGCGCTGCTGCGCTGCTCGGGCAGCTGGAAGAGCTGGTCGAGGGCCAGCTTGAGGAGGCGCGCGAGCGGGGACTCACTCCCGTCGCGATTGGCCTGGCCACGGCGGGTTGGGTCGATCCACGGGCCGGTCGCGTCATCTATGCCTCCGAAAATTTGCCGGGCTGGACCAATGCCGAACCGGGGCGCCGTCTCCGGGAGTCCACCGGGCTGCCGGTGGCCGTGATCAATGATGCCAATGCCCTCGCCGTGGCTGAGCGCCATTTTGGGGCGGCCCGCGGGGTCGACGATTTTCTGTGTGTGACCCTCGGCACCGGTGTTGGCGGGGGAGTCTACATTGGGGGGCGGCTCCACGAGGGCGCCCATTCGATCGCCAACGCGATCGGCCATGTGACGATCGAACCAGACGGGCTGCCCTGTACCTGTGGCAAGCGCGGTTGTCTGGAGGTGTACGCCAACGCGGCTGCGCTGGTTCGTTATGCCGGAGAAGGTTTCACGACCGCGGCGGAGGTGATTGCGGCCGAACGTGCCGGAGAGGCGCGGGCCGGGCAGGCGATCGCGACCTTCGCCAGCTATCTGGCCCGGGGCTGTGCCCTGGCGATCAATCTGCTCGATCCGGCCAGGCTGATCATTGCCGGTGGGCTGACCCAGAACAATCCCCTTTTGCTGGAAGCCCTGCGTGCCGAGCTCGATCGATCCATTATTGCTCCTGATTTGCGACGCCTCGAGGTCTGCTTCTCGCCGCTTGGCTACGAGGCGGGGCTGATCGGTGCGGCCGCGGCGGCGCGCGAGTCACTCCGCTAGACTGAGTCAGGTCTGGTCGGTTCAAGTTTACAATCCGGTTTTCAATCCGGGTCGCGCCTCAAGCGTGACCACGCTATCCTCTGTGAAGAGACAAAAAGAGAATGCCCAGCCGATTACTATCGATAATCTTCGCTTTTCTTCTCGCGGGCGGAGCTTTCGCCCAGAGCCGTCCGCCCAATATCATTCTGGTTCTGATCGATGATTATGGCTGGGCGGATTCGGGTTGTTACGGCAGCACGTATCATCAAACGCCCAATATCGATGCATTGGCGGCGCGCGGGAGACGGTTCACCGACGCTTATGCCGCTGCACCGGTCTGTTCGCCGACGCGGGCGGCGCTGATGACGGGCAAGCATCCGGCGCGGCTCCACCTGACCGACTGGCTGCCCGGGCGGCCTGATCTGCCGGCGCAGCGGCTCTCCCGACCACCAATCCGCCCGGAGCTGCCACTGGCCGAGGTCACGGTGGCCGAGGCCCTCCGGGAGGCTGGCTACGTAACCGGGCATATTGGGAAATGGCACCTCGGGGGAGCCGGTTTTGAGCCGGAGAGGCAGGGCTTCGATGTGAATATTGCCGGTGATCATACTGGAACGCCGCTCAGCTATTTTGCTCCTTTCCAGCGTGATGGACGTTCGATGCCCGGTCTGGAGCAGGCGGTAGCCGGCGAGTATCTCCCTGACCGGCTGACGACCGAGGCGGAGAAGTTTATCGAGCGCCATCGTGACCAGCCCTTCTTCCTCTATTTTCCCCACTATTCGGTCCACATCCCGATGCGGGCCCGCGCGGAGCTGGTTGCCAAATACCGGGCCCGGCAGGGCCAGAAAAATCCGGTCTACGCGGCGATGATCGAGAGCATGGATGACAGCATCGGCCGTTTGACGCGCAAGCTCGATCAGTTAGGATTGAGTGAGAAGACGATCGTCATCTTTACTTCTGACAATGGAGGCCTGTCGGTCAGAGAGGGGCCGGACACTCCGCCCACCGACAATGCTCCGCTGCGGGCCGGGAAGGGCTACCTTTATGAGGGCGGGATTCGCGTCCCGCTCATCGTCACCTGGCCGGGACAGATCAAGGCTGGGGTCATCGACCAGACTCCGGTCACTTCGATGGATCTCTTTGCCACCCTGGTCGACCTGGGGGGATGGCGAAACAGGACTGGTCTGGATGGGGTGAGCCTGGCCCCGCTGCTGACCGGGAAGGGGCGCCGCCGATCACCGCCGCTGTACTGGCACTATCCGCACTACAGCAACCAGAGTGTCAACGCC
>Ga0209972_10001786_pt1 | contig 18262 bp, 12 predicted proteins | sample NOAtaG_7_FD_187302 | JGI IMG/M metagenome (GOLD analysis project Ga0209972, IMG submission 187302) | Freshwater lake microbial communities from Lake Erie, under a cyanobacterial bloom - NOAA_Erie_Diel1S_2200h metaG (SPAdes) (version 2) | ecosystem: Environmental > Aquatic > Freshwater > Lake ... | reverse complement strand
TCCACAGCACCTTTACCAATTGGTTGGAAAATCTGTACCCAGGGTGGTTTTTGCCGATTGTGGCGCTGGCAGGGCTGGCAGTATTGTATTACCGCCGCCGCAGCGAACCCTTGCTCTGGCTTCCGGCTTTCCTTTATTCAGGCGCTGCATTGGGTATCTATGGACTGCTGCAGTTCCAATTCCTTTACCACGATTATTACTTCGTCTTCTACTTCCTTCCACTTTTCTTCCTGCTCATTCTGATCTATCTGCGGACGGTTCGCTTTGCTGAACGGCGCGGCCTGTTCGGATGGCTGGTATTGATCCTGCTGCTTTTCCTTCCCGTCAGGCATTATTCCAATACCGCGCATTATCTCGACGAGCGTTACAGACCCGGGAGTTATTGGAACCAGACCCTTACCGACGCCGGAACCTGGCCGGGCGCAGGCAAATGGCTGGATGAAGCGGGTGTTCCGCGCGGAAATCCGGGATTGCTTACCGGTTACGATGAAACACCGAACAACCAGCTATACTTTTTGGAGCGCCGTGGCTATCGTTTTTTCAGCGATTACAGTCCGGAAACCGTCTGGAAAATCATGCAACAGCACAGCGTGCAATGGCTGGTGTTAACCGATGCAGAAGAATGGGACAGGCGCTATGCCAACGACAGCCTGTTTACAACGCGGAAGGTTTCACAGCGCAAGTACCTCAGCCTCCGCAAGGTGGAATGGCGCTGAGTGATCAGGATACAGCGCTCAGTTGTGGAATAGCCCGGGGAGCATACTTAGCTGCTGCGTTGGCGATGGCGCGGATATGATCCGGAGTAGTTCCACAGCAGCCGCCCACTACATTCACATAGCCGGCTTCACAAAAGCTACCCATCACCTTGGCCATGCTTTCGGGTGAATCGTCGTATTCGCCGAATTCGTTGGGCAGACCTGCGTTGGGGTAGAGGGTGGTATAAATCCAGGCGTTGCGGCTGAGGGCTTCGATATAGGCGCGCATTTCTTCTGCGCCGAGGGCACAGTTCAGGCCGATGCTCAGCAAGTTGGCATGGCTTACGCTCACCCAGAAAGCTTCGGCTGTTTGTCCGCTCAGAGTTCTGCCGCTGGCATCGGTTATGGTACCTGAAACCATCACCGGAATATTCGAGTTGCGTTCCTCTTTCAGTTCGTTGATGGCGAAGAGGGCTGCTTTGCAATTCAGGGTATCGAAGACGGTTTCAACCAGGAGGAGATCGCAACCTGCGTCCATCAATGCTTCTGTCTGTTCGCGGTAGGCGCTGCGCAGGTCGTCGAAAGTAACTGCCCTGTAACCTGGGTTGTTGACATCCGGGCTCAGGCTGGCGGTTCGGTTTGTCGGACCAATCGCACCGGCAACGTAACGGGGTTTGTCCGGGTTGGCGAGGGTGAATGCATCGGCTTCTGTTTTGGCGATGCGCGTGGCTTCCAGATTGATTTCGCGCACCAGGTTTTCCATGTGGTAATCGGCCATGGAATAGCGGTTGGCGTTGAAGGTATTGGTTTCGATGATGTCGGCTCCGGCATCCAGAAACGCCCGGTGGATTTTGGCAATCATATCGGGCTGTGTGAGCACCAACAGATCGTTATTGCCTTTCAAGGAATGGGGATAGTCTTGGAAGCGATCGCCCCGGTATGCGGCTTCGTCGGGTCGCTCTTGCTGTATCATGGTTCCCATGGCACCATCGATAACGAGGATGCGGCGGGAGAGGAGTTCCTGGATGGCGGGTTTCATCGGGTAAGGAGTTGCAGGTGTTCGCAGAAGACGGAAAGGGTGAGGTTCAGGTATTCAATATCGCTCAGGCGGTTTTGCTGATCAAGAAGCGTAGTATTTGCTTCGCCGTTGAAGGCACCCGCGCTGGCATGGTGGAAGAGTAACAACGGGGAGAGTTGCTTGTTGTTGTCGCCTGCATACTGAACCTTGGCAATACCGTCTTTGAAGGTAATCCGGGCGGAAGGTAGTTTTCCGGGGTATTTGTTCGACTTCCAATAGCTGATATGGGGCGTGGTTTTTTGCCAGCCCTGATAGGCGGTATCGGCGCCTATCCTGGGTTTATCCGGGTTAAAGAGATGGGTAAATACTTGTTCGGCTTTCCGGAAATCGTAGGTTGTGCCGCTGTCGGTAAAGGGGATAAAACCGGTAACCAGTTTGTGTCGGAAGGCGAGGAACAGCGGTTGTGCCGTGGCGTGCACATAGCTGAATTGTTCTTTGTCTATGATGCCTGACAGGCCTTTTCCTTGCAGGCTTTTTAGGTAAGATCTGAATTCATTTTCATCGTTCATCTGAACTGCGGCGTGCAATCCGTCTTTGGTTCGGAAGACGATCAGATCGCTGAAGAGGTCGAGGCCCAGCTGTCGCGGATCGCTGATGCCTGAAAACACGGGAAGTGCTTTTACGCGCGTGTTGAGTGAATCGAGCCAGGGCATGGGCTGTTGTTGCACATCTTTCAGGATGCTGCGCGTCCGGAATTGGTAAACCCATTCTGCATCCGCGGGAACGACGAGGAAAAGTCCGCTCCGGCTGCGGAAGTTGGCTCTCAGGTAAAAGGCCACAATCGCGGCCAGCAGCAGAACCGGGATACCGATGCGGAGTGCGGTTCGTGCAATGGGCGACATGCTGCGAAATTACGCTAAGGGGCAACAAAAAACCCCTTCGTTATGAAGGGGTTTCTGTTGATTTTAGTTATTAAACCCGATTACTGGTTGTTCGGTTGAACAGGGGTAGTAGCGGGCTGTGCAGGAGCGCCTGCATGGCCTGTGCAAGGTTTGTTGCAAGCGGGCTTTTGGGCGCTGGCGGCAGCATCACCGGCAGAAGCACCGGCAGCTTTATCTTTACAGCAAGCTTTGGCTTGGCCTGCAGCGGCATTACCGGCTCCGGCGCAGGCAGGAGCACCGGCAGCTGAAGCTGTTTTGGCTTTGCAGCAAGATTTCATTTCACCGGTACCGGCGTTAGAGCCTGCACAAGCGGGTTTGGCAGCAGGAGTGGCTGGTGTTACGGCGGGCGTCACAGCCGGTGTTTGGGTTCCGGTTGAGGTAGTGATGGCCGGTTGACCTGACTGGTTGCTGTTCGACTTGATTTCGTTGCCGGCAGCATCTACGTTCTGGGCCTGAGCGGCGCTGAAAGCACCGAGGCTAAGGGCGAGGATGAAGAGTTTTTTCATGATGATTAGAATTACTTTATACAAATATAGGTCAAATGAAGTATCCACGGTTTGTTCACGACAAAACCTGATATTATAAGGACAGATGAATCGGATTCGGCCAATTGGCTGTTTTTTGGAGGCGCGGGGTTTCGGTTCCGGATTATCGGGAGGCGTGCGGAAGCAGATCTGCAGAGGGTTTGAGGGCACTAAGGATGCGCTGAAGCCAATCCGCAACTACCACAATGAACCTGTAAAGATTGGTACAACCAGGTCTCGCAAGGAAACAGGCCTCACGAATGCAAAGCCTGGAACCTGTTCAGATTAGGATTTTACTTCTTCTTCGGAGGCAGCTTATTGCCGCGGCGCTGTTGCATTTCCTTTTGCTGCTTCATCATGTCTTCCATCCGCTTCTGAAAGCCGGTTTTAGGTGCAGCCGGCTTCTTGCGGTTGGCCTCCATTTTGGCATGGAGCTTCTTCTCGTCGACCATCGCCTTGAACATCCACTGCTGTCCAAAACCTACCACGTTGCTCACGAAGTAGTAGTACGTAAGTCCGGACGCGTAGTCGTTCAGAACGCCCATGAAAATCACAGGCATCAGGTAACCGATCCATTTCATCTGACCTGTAACACCGGTCAATTGGTTGTTCATGTGCGTATACAACACCGTCGAAATGGTCATCAGAAGGGTAAACAAGCTCACATGGTTGCCATATCCGGGTAAGTTGAAACCGTTCGGGAAGTTCCAGATGCTGTCGTATTGAGAAAGATCCAGTGCCCAGAGGAATGCCTTTTGCCGCAATTCAAAGCTGGAAGGGAAGAACTGAAACAGCGCAATCAACACAGGCATCTGAAGCAGCAATGGGAAACATCCGCTCATCGGACTTACGCCAGCTTTGCGGTATAAAGCCAGGCTGTCCATCTGAACCTTTTGTAAATCGCCATTGTGCTTTTCCTTGATCGCATCGAGTTCAGGCTTCAGCAAACGCATTTTCGCAGTGGATACGAAGCTCTTGAATACCAAGGGCAACAGCAGAATCCGGATGACGATCGTCAGCAGCAGGATGATGATACCATAACTGCCAATGTAATCGTCGAGAAAGTTGAAAACCGGGATTACGATGAATCGGTTCACCCAGCGGAAGACGCCCCATCCCAAAGGGATAATCCGGTGCATATCCAGATCTCCGGTTCCGACATCCACCTGGTTCAAGGTTTGGAAGTGGTTTGGTCCGAAGAAGAAATGCATGCCGAAAACCTTGCGGTCAGACAAATCATAGGGAAGGTACAACTCGCTGCGCAGGCCTTTGATATGGCCCGGAAGTTTCGTCTCTTCTGTCGTCAACCGCGCACCTTTATCAAAATTCTCGCGGGCAATCAGCGTGCTGTTGAAGTACTGTTGCTTGAACGATACCCATTGGATGCGCGATTGCAATTCCTTGGTTTCGTAATCACGCTCGCTGATGTATTCCGGACTTTCCTCCGGCAAACGGTAGTAAATCGTGCTCGTTTCGGCCTCGCGCTTCACTTCTTTTTCCTGAAGCGGCAAGGTGCTTTCCCAAACCAGCTTGATATCCGGCCGGTTTTTCAGCACCACCTGATTCATGCTGTCAAACACAAGATTGTAATCAACCAGGTATTGCGATTTAGACAGCTTGTACTCTTGTAACATGGTCCGGCCTTTGCCATCCGTCAGGCGGAAAGTGGCAGCATCAGCCGTTTTTGAAGCCAGTTCCCAGTAGAACTGATCGGTGCGCAGGCTGCTCCGGTTGGTGAAGAATTCGTAATAGAATCCGCTGTGCTTGGGTTCGAACAGAACGAGGGGCTTTCCATCGCTCCGCTTGAACTCTTTGAGCCTAACTGAACTGATCCGACCCCCTTTGTTGCTGAGTGTTACAGCGAGCTTGTCGTTTTCAATGGTGATTTCCTGCTCAGTACCTCGAACATAGGCAGCAAACCCGCCCAGTTCTTCGCGCATGGCGGCGGTGTCAACTGCTGGTTTTGTGGCTGGTGCCAGTGTATCCTGGTTGTTGTTGGCAGCTGCTTTTGCTTTTTCAGCCTGCTGTTTTACCAGCGCAATGGAGTCGCGTGACTTCTGCTGCCGGGCAAGTTCGGCGTCAGAAGGTTTGGTAACCCAGTAATAGCCAATGAGAATGAGGAAGATGAGGCTAAAGCCAATGAGAGAATTGCGGTCCATGTTGCAGGGGTGCAAAGCTATTCAGGCGGCAGCAAGTACCCAAACGGGAATCAATGCTTGTGCCGGTATTGGGAACGCCTGTAATAGGATGCAGGTTTACGTGTTTTGTATGCGGATGGAGGAGGAGCGGGCATTTCGAATAGTTCCGGTGTGATGGTCAGGTATTCGTCGTACAGCTCTCCACTGTCGATATTGATGATGCGTTGCGGATCGAAAGCCAAGCCCATAAACCGGGTTTCGAAATGCAGGTGCGGACCGGTGGATCGGCCGGTGCTTCCGCCCAGGCCTACAGCCTGACCTGCGTAAATCATGTCGCCGGGTTTCACATAGCGACGCGACAGATGTCCGTAAACCGTTTCCAGTCCGTTGTGGTGACGCACCAGAACCACATTGCCATAGCCGCTGTGGTATCCGGAAACGCGCACTACACCGTCGAACATCGAAACGACAGTATCACCGGTATTCAGATCAAGGTCGATGCCTTTGTGCTGACGGCCCCAACGATAACCGAAACCTGATGTGAGCGCACCTGCGATCGGCATACTGAAGCCGCAATCCATGTGCAGGATATGGAGCATCAAGCTGTCGGGCAATGAGCTGACAGCCATTTGATAAGGGTTGATGGCAAACGTATCCCAATAGGCATACATATCCCACATCTGATAACCGGGATGCGGCGCTGGAACCGGATCGGGTGTCCAGACGGAAAGGATGCCATCTGAATCGTTCGCATTATACAGGCTGCTGGCAGCCAGCTGGAAATGCTGCGCCAAAAACAAAACAGCTACTACCGCCAAGGCCCTATACAGCCATGAGCTGCCTGAGCGCTTCTTTTTTGTCGGTATGCAGTTGTTCCTGTAAGGCATTTAAGTCATTGAATTTCAGTTCATTTCTTAAGAAACACCGAAATTTTAAACGGACCGCAAGATCGTAAATGTCCCCCTCAAATCCAAAGAGGTGCGCTTCAATGCTGAAACCTTTACCGGGGATAGTCGGATTGTTACCGACATTCGCCATTCCTCCGTAAATACCCGATGGAGTTTCGACTTCAACCGCATATACCCCAATACCCGGAATCAACTTCAGGCTGTCAAGGGGTTCAATATTGGCTGTGGGATAGCCGAGTTCCCTGCCCAGCTTGCGCCCGTGTACTACCATGCCCTCGAAGCTGTATGTGTACCCAAGCCATCGCGCTGCTTCGCCAACTTCTCCGGCCAACAGCGCATTGCGCACCTTCGTGCTGCTCACCCTAACATCATCCACCCAGGCGGCCGGAATCTCCTCCACCTGAAATCCGTGGATCTTGGCCATGTCGCAAAGCAGCTGGAAATCACCGGTTCGTCCGGCACCAAAGCGATGATCATAACCAACCACCAGCGATTCCATTCTGAGCGATTGAAGCAGCACGTCTTTGACAAAAGCCTCCGCCGCCATGCGGGCAAATTGTACATCGAAGGGAAGAACCACCAGATGGTCAATGCCTTGTGCTTCAAGAAGTTCAGCCTTTTCTTCAAGGGTGCTGAGCAGTTTCAGGCTATTGTCTTCAGGATTCAATACCAATCTGGGATGCGGAAAGAAGGTGAGTAATACCGCTTCACCGCCTTGTTCATCGGCTATTTGACGTACCCGCTGCAAAATCCGCCTGTGGCCCATGTGCACACCGTCGAAGGTTCCCAGCGTGAGAACTGGATGATGGAAGTCGGGTAATCCTTCCAGCGAGCGGTGTACCTGCATGCTTGCAAAGTTCGTAATTCAGGGCACAACCTTCACGTTCAGGTCGTTTTTCGGCTGGGTTATGTTTTTTGGGATTGTTCAGCCGTTACTTTTGCTACGTGCGTCTGAATCCTTTCCTGCCGCTCCTCGCATTGTTGCCCTTGCCATTGGCTTCCCAATTGGGTGGTTCCGGCACGTATGCCTTCCTCAGCCAGGCCCCTTCAGCGCGGGTACTGGCAATGGGAGGAATGATCAACGCCATGCGCGACCGCGATCCTGCCCTTATCCATCAAAACCCTGCGCTTTTTAACAAGGAAATGGACAGAAGGGCTGTTTTGAATTATGTGGACCATGTGTCGGATATCAATGCAGGCTACGCCGGATATGTGCAACAATTGAAACCCGGGCGCTGGGGTGGCGTGGGCTTCTATTATTCGGATTATGGAAGAATTCCCGGTTACGACGAAGGGGGAAACCCAACCGGTGATTTTCGGGCATCCGAAAATTGTATTGCCTTTTCCTACGGGCATGAATTGAACAAACGCCTGACAGTAGGTGCCACGGCCAAGTTTGCCTACAGCATCATGGGGCCTTACATCGGGAATGGTCCGGCGCTCGATCTGGGTGTTCATTACAACATGGAGGAGAAGCAAACCCAAATGGCGCTCGTCGTGAGGAATCTTGGGTTCCAACTGGTTACCTACGGCGGCGGCAAACGCGAACCGCTGGCAACCGATATTCAACTCGGTATTTCACACCGGCTGGAGCATATGCCGCTCCGGGTGCATCTGGTGGCTCATAACCTGCAGCAACCGGATATCACCTACAACCAATTCCTTCCTAACCGAAACATTCTTGACCTGGGCGATGATAACCAGGGTGCTCGTGGCAATACACTGGGCGACAAGATGTTACGGCATTTGGTGGTGGGTGGTGAGTTCCTTTTGAGCAAAAACTGGGGACTGATGTTCGGCTATAACCACCTGCGGCGCCGCGAAATGAGTACAGACGCAAGGAAAGGCACCAGTGGCTTCAGTTGGGGAATGACCTTCCGCGTAGAGCGCTTCCAGATTACCTATGCCAGCGCTGCTCTATTTCCCGGATTCAATATGAATCACTTCACTTTCAGCTTCAAGCCGGGTGATTTCAAAGTGAAAAAATCGAGCACGCCTTGATTATTTGGGGCAATTTTGCAGCGCATGAAGCGCATCAACATCGCCATAGACGGCCACAGCAGTTGTGGTAAAGGAACCCTTGCACGCCAGCTTGCGCAGCAATTGGGTTACGTGATGATCGACAGCGGTGCCATGTACCGGGCCGTTACCCTGGCGGCCCTCCGCGCCGGAGCGGATATCACCAGTGAAAAGGAAATTGAAGCCCTGTTGCCCGGCTTGCAAATAGGCTTTGAGATTAACCCTGACAATGGCCGCAGCGAAGTATTGCTGAATGGCCTGAATGAAGAGAAAAGCATCCGCACGATGGAAGTTGCAGCAGCTGTGAGCCCTGTAAGCAAGCATTCTGCGGTGAGGCGTTTTCTGGTTGATATGCAGCGGCAAATGGGGCGCGACAAAGGGGTGGTGATGGATGGCCGCGATATTGGTACAGTAGTTTTCCCGGATGCGGAACTCAAAATTTTTATGACCGCCAGCCCGGAAATCCGCGCCGGCAGACGCTTCCGTGAGCTGCAGCAAACAGGCATAGTCACCACATTGGATGAAGTGCTCGAAAACCTCAACAGCCGCGACCAGCAGGACAGTTCCCGCGCCGACAGTCCGCTCCGCATGGCTGAAGATGCCAGATTGCTGGATAATTCCAGCCTCGGCATAGAAGAGCAGGCCGGCATTGCGTTGACCTGGGCCAGGGAGGCGATGGAAGGCAACGGCATTGTCCGTTAAAATGATGTTGGCCAGGGCTTCGTATTGTTACCCGGTGGATTCGGTACCATGGGTGAACTTTTTGAAATGCTTATCCTTGCGCAAACCTGCAGCATAAGGAATTTTCCCATTGTATTGACAGGAAATGATCATCACACGGAACAATAGACCATGTAGAAAGGTATAATGGTGGAATGAACTATTTCTGCCGATGACCTGAAACTGGTATTGCTCACTGACGACCCGAAAGAGGCCATTGGCCATATTGGTTATTCCATGGGCAGGAATTTCAGGGCACAGCATCATCGCCGTCCGTTCTGGTGGTTGTTCGAAAATCGCCGCCGCGCAAGGGAATAACCGGTCAACGCAAAAGGTTGATGGTTTCCCGGTCGAAGTGGGTCTTGTTCTCCCAGTCTTTTACAAACACCTTCACCGCATAGATGCCTTGCAAGGCCGGTTTGCCTTCAAAGGTTCCATCCCAGGCGTGCTGTTCATCACCCCGGAACATCAACGCACCCCAGCGATTGTATATTTCAAAGCGCATCCACTTATGCCCGATGACGGTAGGTTTGTACACATCATTCAGTCCGTCGCCGTTGGGTGAGAAGGAATTTGGCACGGATAGCATAAACAAATCGCGCACCAACAAAGGTTTATCCATGGTATCGGCACAACCGACACTGTTGCGCACGATAAGCCTTACCAGATAGGTACCGGTATCGCTGTAGCTATGCTGCGGATTTGCATCGCTGCTGCCGCCGCCATCACCGAATTCCCAGTAATATGTCTGCGCATACTTGGATAAATCAGTGAAGTTGGTGAGGGGATTCAGTGAGGTAGGATTCAGTGGATTCCAGCTGAAGTCGGCAACAGGCTGCCCATGTACGCGAATGAAGGCAGGTTTCTGGAAAGAATCCACACAACCATCGGCATTCTTCACCACCTGTTTCACCCCATAGAGTCCGGTATCGCGGAACATGCGATTTCCGTTATTACCGCTGACCTTTTGTCCATCGGACCAGGTCCAGTTCCAGCTCACCGCACCGAAACTCAGATTTGTGATGGAAGCCTGAATTCCTGAACACACGTTGAATGACACCGGTGCTGCTCCGGCCACAGGCGGGGTGCTCACGGTAACATACACTGAATCGTTGAGCGTACGTGAGCAGTTGTCACTCACGGAGTAATGGAAGAATCCGGATGCAATTGGTTTAAACTTGAATGGATTTTGGGCGTTGTAGATGCTGCCCATCCAGGTAATACTGCGCGCCAGGGGCAGCCCACCTGACAGTACAAGGTTCACCTGAACGGAATCACCGGGGCAAACCAGGTTTTTATATACCGGTGTGGCGGCCAGTTTAGCCCGAACAGTTACATTTACCTGCGCGGTATCAGGGGTCACAGTGCAGCCATCTTTCAGTATCGCCACGTAGGTGGTATTACTCAGCGGGGAAACATTATGCGCAGTGCCGCTACCCAGACCCTGGTTCCAGGTAAGGTTATAACCGGAGGGGAGTCCGCCAGCCAGACCAGCATTCAGCGTGAGCGGAGCACCATAACAGATTTGTGTATCGCGGTTCAGGGTGAGCTGCAGGGGCAGGCGAACGGTAACTTTTGCGCTGTCCGTAACCGGATCCATACAACCGTCGCTCAGTGTAACACGATACATCGTAGTGGTTTTTGGCGCAACGGTTTGGGTTTTATTACCCGGGGGCAGCCCCTGATCCCAAATGAGTTCGTGTTTTGTGCCTACACCACCCGAAGGGTTCGACCTCAAAAATACCTTGCGGCCCTCGCAGATGAGCGTATCCGGGTCAAGTGTGACATTCAGCAATGGACGATAGCGCACATATACAGAATCAGCAGTAGCGGGTACTGAGCAACCGTCGCTGAGGGAAACTTTATACCAACCATCGCTGGCGGGCTTGGTTTTTTGCGTGGCACCCAGACCCAAACCGCGGTTCCAGGAGTATTGATAATTAATGGTATCTCCGCCCGATGCGCTGGCGGAAAGCCGCACAGAATCGGCTCTGCAAAGGAGCGTATCTGCCGTTTTAACCGTGACTTTGAGGGCAGGTTTTACCCAAATATTCACCTGAGCGGTGTCCTGCCGATCGGTACAGCCGTCGGAAAGCACAGCCTGATAAAGCGTGGTTGCCCCTGGTTTCACAGCAACCAAGGTTCCGTTCAGGTTGCCCGGATTCCAGGTGAGTTTGCGCGAAGCGGCCATGCCGCCGCTCACGGTGGCCCGCAAAATTGCCGAAGTTCCGCTGCAAATCACGCTGTCTTTCATCACCTGGACGCTCAGCGGCTTCAACACGGAGAGTTTTACCTGGTCACTCACCGAAAGACCGGAACACAGGTCGAAAATTGTTACTGTGTAGGTGGTTGTGTCGGCAGGTTTCACAATGGGGGAAACGCCGGAAGGCCAACCCTTCCAGGTTACCCGCAGGTCAGGAGCATGGCCGCCAGAAAAGCCGGCCTTCAGTTGCATGGAGTCGCCATAGCAAAGTGTGGTATCATTACCCGCATTCACCTTCAATGGCTTGCGCACAGAATAGTATTTCGCCTTAAAGCCTTTGCCTACCACCAATTGATCGCTCCAGAACTTAAAGGTTACGGTATTGCCCGGAATGCGAATGGGTAAACCGCCGTTCATCAGCCCTGTAGTAGTTTTCCAAGGTGTTGCTCCGGTAAATTTCCAGCCGGAATAAAGGTAAATGGTATCGTACTTCTGCTCCAGGTTTACCATGGTGAATTGTACAATCATGCTATCCGCACCGGGGTCGGTGAGGTGCAATATGGAAGTGTTGTTCTGGAAGTAATTGCCTTCCCCACCCTGATCATACACAATACCTCTGCAGGCTTGGGCTGTATCTCTGCCCGAAGCCGGCATCACAATTCCCTGACAGATATCAAGCGTAGAGTCAACCCTGATCCAGGCCGTTTTGGTGATAGAATCGTACCTGTTCTTGAAGCAGCTTAGTACCTTCAGCTTGACCGAGTAACTTCCATAGTTCTGATAAGTATTGGCGGGGTAATAGATATTAGACATATTGCCATCGCCGAACCACCATTCTGCAGACCTGGCATTGGCGCTGGTATTGATGAAATCCACCTTGGCCGGCGTGCGGCAGAAGAAGGTATCCGACACGAAATCAGCCTTCACAAAACCACTGTCGTAGACATTTCCTATGCCCACTGCGTACCAGGCATTGGTAGTGCTGATGACTTCTTTGGAACAGTTTCCATATAAATCGGCGGCCGACATAATGCCGTAAGTGCGCGCATCAGCGTATTGTGAAGAAGGAGTGAGGTAAACGGTCAGGTTTCTGTAAGCAATACGCGCTGCCTTGAGGAACCCAATGCTGTCCACATTGAAGTTCTTTCCCAGGTCATTTTTTCCGCTGCCGCCGTCGCTGAGTAAGTAGTACCAGTAGTTCTGCACCCCACTGTTCACGTGAACACCGCCATTGTCGCCTGCAGACGTCCACCAAAAAGAACCTTTATAACAATCCGGGTGGTTGAAATTATTGGGATTGGCCATGTTGCGGATGCCGTTACCCGTGGAGGTGATGTCTTCACCGATGCGCCAGTTCCACTTCTTACTTCTCGCCCAACGTTCGATGGCATTTCCGAATACATCGGAGAAAGATTCATTCAGGGCACCGCTTTCATAGGAATAAATCAATCCTGCAGAATAGGTTGTAACCGCGTGCGCGATTTCATGTCCGCATACATCAAGTGCGGTAAGAGGCACCTTGAGGGAAGAAGAAGTGCTTCCATCGCCATACGTCATAACCGAGCCGTTCCAAAACGCATTGGCATAGTTGGCACTGTAATGCACATAACTGCGTATTTTAGCGTTGTTGTTGTCAAAGCTGTTTCTGTTGAACATCACCTTGAAGAAATCAAAGGTTTTTTCTGCCCCCCAATGGGCATCGGTAGCCACCTCGTCCCAGTTGGTGTTGGTGTTGTTCCAGAAGTTGTCCGTATCAGTGAAATCAACGGCTGTGCCGTAATTCGTTCCTTTGCGCATGTTGAAGGTTTCCACGCCACCACCTCTGCCGGTTTCGCGCAGTCGGTATGAAGTCTTGCTCAGGCTGTCGGTAACAATACGCTGGGTATCGCTGTAGCGGGTCTTTGCAACCCCTTTGGAATCTCCGGCATGTATCAGATTTTCTGTTTCCAACACTGCGCCCGTTTGTGCATCTATGAACAGATTTTGCCTGCTCATGGGTTCATGGGCATAGATATCAAATAACCAGACAAGTTTCAAGGAACCACTGCCCGGGGCAAATCGCTCCGGTAGCCATACCAGCCGGCCCTTGGGGGCATAGGTGGCATGAGGGTCATCTTTTATAATACGGTATTCGGCTTCTTCCTCAGGAATTTGCCATTTGTAGCTTTCAGCTCCAACATGTTCAAAGGCCTTGTTCAGCGCGTTTGGTTCATCTAAGGTTGCCGTTCCTGCAGGAAAACCGCCTTCATGCCAGCGTCCGTTGAATGAAACCACCCGGCCTTCTATGGTATGGCTGATTACCTGAGCCGCATACACTTCTTTACCTTCATGCATCTGCTGATATCGGTAATGAAGCATACCCAGATCATCTCTGAATTCACCAATAAGTTTTAATCCATCCTGCTCACCCCAAGCAGAATTGAGGGCAAACCATCGCGGAAATTCAGCTGCCGCTACGTAGCGATGCTCCGGAATACGCCCAAACAGCAGTTGTCCGCTGGCATCGTCAAACTTTAAATCTACACAGTGTTGTTGCCAGTTTGCTGCAGAAACCGCTCTTTGGCCCTGTGCCAATGCGGTATATAAAACCAACAGGGTGGTAGAAAGTAGCAGTTTTCGCATGAATTTAAGGTGTTTGTTTACAAATAAAAGCAAATTCACAAGACTAAAAAAAAAGTTAATGCACTGCCTGCGTGAATTTGCCTTCATGCGCACGCGTTTACGGAGATTTTTGGAATCTGGGTTCCGGTCATATTGGTAGGTATGATCTGATGCAGTGGCTTGGAATTGGCTTCAGCGGTCAGCAACACCAGCGGAATCGGTTGAATTGGTTCAGGGAGCATATATCCGGAGGTGCTGCGCGAGCGGATACGATGTTTTAAGGCCGCGACGCAGCAACTATTCGGGGTGAATGTGCCGCTGCTCTATCCGGATATCGAACAGCACATAAAGATCATTGCTGAGGATGGCCTGAAGGTGATATTTGCCAGTGCGGGCAATCCTGCCACTCGGACGGGTTGGCTAAAGGAGCGCGGCATCACGGTGGTGCGTGTAGTGGCCAACCTGAAGTTCGCCCTGAAAGGAGCACAGTAGGCGCGGATGCCAATGCGGCGGTAGGTTTTAATGCAGGCAACCACCAGGTATCTTATGCCGATGCTTTGCGAGGTGGTATAACTTTCGCTGATTGCAACAGCAGTTGTTGACAGCGGGGCGGATTTGGCAGCAGCACTTTGTCTGGATACGGAAGCCGTTCAGGTGGGAAGCCGCTTTGCAGCCACCATAGAATGCAGCGCATGCGAATAATTTGAAATTGGCCATTGCATAGGCAGGTTGTGGTTATACCAGGCTTACGCTCAAGGAGTTGCCCCAGTGCTAACCATCAGATACAAGTTATATCTGGAAATAGAAGCGGCTTATGTCCGGAGCGCACCAAAGAAGAGATGAAAATCCTTTTGAGGCTCGGTCGCTCCAAGAAGGGTGTCCGGAAAAAGGCGAATTGGAAATAGAACAAGTGAGCGCGACCATACATAGCATTCGCCATGCAGTTAAAGTGCTCCGGGATCTTTTTGCCGGTTGCTGCGGCAGATTGAGAACGCTGGCAGGGCCATCCTGAAGCGTTGTTTACTCTGAACCTATTGTGCTCAAAATGCTCATAAGAAGCGTAGTTCGTTGATGCAAGATACTATTGGGTTCAAAGGCGTACGGCCTTGAAGATTCAATCTGCTTTTATGGGAGCTGGCTCAGGATTCCTTTATATGCATTGATTCTTCAAACCCTATTCCTTCCTCACCTTAACCGTACTTCATCAACAAAAATGAAACTTTGGCCGCCCGCTCCCGGATGCCAGGCCGGCAAAGGACCAAACTGAAAGGCCTCCATCCTCACATACCGGATGCCGGTTAAGTTGATTTCCCCGCCCAGCGTTAAAATTTTTACATTCGGTTCTTCAGGAAGAATGGTATGGGAATACGAATAGGCATCGCTCCAGTTGACGCCGTCTGCTGAAAAGCTGAAGTCTACACCTGAAGGGAATACGATCCAGCTTCTCGTGTCTTGTAAAAACCGCACATCGACATGTTTGACTGTTTGCGTATCTTTCAAATCGATGATGGCGAGATAAGACTGACCCTGGATGCCATGCCAGTTTCCTTTTTTCCATTCCAAATAGCCTTCGATACCATCCGTCAGGGCTTGTGGTCCGCCGGCGCTGTACTGGCGATTGAGCGGATGCAGCAATTGCACTTCCCAGCGGTTGGGTTTTTTATGGAAGCAGGCGCGTGCGTAAGGCGTGTTGCGGTTTAAGGAGGGATAATTCGCTTCCACACAGGCGCTTTGGTGGATTGTGTAGATGCCATTCATCGCATGCATGGTTTGCGTATCCCCATCGGTAAAGTAAGCTGTGAGCCTTATATCCATGCCCGGCTCAGGCTGGCAATGGAAAACCACGCTGTCTTCAAAAAAGGGTGATGGATACGAAAACACGGGCGCAGCCACATCGTAGGTTTCAGACGTTCGTGCAAGGAATCTGTCGGCGACGGCAGTTCCCCAATCACCGGGCTGCTTGCCCATGCTGAAAACCAGGGTTCCACCTTCCAGCAAATCCGAGTGGTTTAGATAATTGTGGCTGGTGGATCTGCCATTCAATACAACGCGTTGGATATAGTTGCCTTTTCCTTTGCGTTGGATATTCAAAACGTTTCCATTTTCAAAACGCAAGCTGGCCTTGCCAAACAAGGGGTATCCGATGCTGTAGCGCGGATCGCCCGGACAGACCGGATAGAATCCAAGGCTGCTGAACACATACCATGCACTCATCTGGCCACAGTCCTCGTTGCCTATCAAACCATCCGGTTTATTGCTGTAAAAACTATCCAGGATTTGTTTGACGCGATACTGGGTTTTAGCAGGTTTTCCAACGCTGTTGAAAAGATAGGCGATGTGGTGACTGGGCTCGTTGCCATGTGCGTATTGTCCGATGAGTCCGGTAATATCTGCCTGTTCACGGCCGAGGGTCCGGCTGTTAACGCTGAAAAGGCTGTCGAGCAGGGCAACGGCGCGATAAGGTCCGCCAAGCCGTTGAATCCATCCGGTCAGATCTTGAGGCACCGCGAATGAGTATTGCCAGCTGTTGGCTTCGGTGTAATGATTGTTCACTTCGCGTGGCTCAAAATTGGGTACGAACCGGCCGTTTTCACGCGGGCGCATCAGTCCGGTAGCAGGGTCGAGCAGGTTCTTCCAAGCCTGGCTGCGGGCAAGAAAGCGGTCATAAGCCGTCCGGTCTTTTTGCATTGCAGCGATTTGTGCAACGCACCAATCGTCGTAGGCATATTCGAGGGTTTTACTTACCGATTCGCTTTCGTTTTCAATACTCAGAAATCCAAATTTTATATAATCATCGATGCCGAAAACAGGTTTTTCTGCGCTGGCGATAGCGGCTTGAAGCAATGCCTCAGCGCTGTCTGTCAGGATACCTTTGGCCATGGCATCGGCAATGACTGAAACCGCGTGGTAGCCAATCATGCAATTGGTTTCATTGGAAGCCAGTTCCCATACGGGCAAGCGACCGGATTCTGCATGCATGCGCAGGAAAGTCCGGAGAAACTCCCTGGTTCGTTGCTGTTCGATCAGGGTATACAATGGATGGGTTGCCCGGTAGGTGTCCCATAACGAGAAAACGGAATAATGCGGACCATTGCCTGTTTTGGGCTGCAGATCCATTCCACGGTAGCGTCCTTCCGCATCATCCACCCGATTGGGTACGATCATGGTATGGTACAGGGCCGTGTAGAAAATGCTCTCCTGCTCCGGCGTTCCCCTTACGTTGATTTTGTTCAGTCGCTGTTCCCATTCCCTGTGGGTAGCATCGCGAACCTGCATGAAGCGATTTTCGTTGATTTGCCTGGCCGGAAGTTTATACGGGCTCAGCCATCCGGCGAAGGACACGTTGACTTCCAGGTAAAGGTCTTTTGTTTTGGGAGGGAAGTGTATCACAACCTGACGGTACTCACCATTGGCGGTTTGGATCACACGAAAGGAGTCTGCGGGAGCAGAGAACTGACCAAAGAAGTAAAACTGCTGGTCTTGAGCCCAGGCTTTCGAGAACCGGTGACCAGCAAATGCCGTGGAACCGGAATTCAGTTCATCACGAAGTGAAATATTCATATTGGCCGAGACCACTTGGTCGCGGTGATTCAAATCCAGGGTGATTACTTTTGGCGCGGAAGAGGGGAAGCGGTAATGGTGGATCCCATTCCGAAGCCCGGTGGTCATTTCGGCGAAAATGCCATTGTCGAAGGTTACGGCATAATATCCGGGTTGGGCTTTTTCGTTTTTGTGTCGGAAGGTGAGGGGCTCGAAAGAAGGCCGGATGAGCAGGTCTCCGTAATCGGATACACCTGTGCCGCTAAGATGGGTATGTGAGAACCCATGGCAAAGGGTATCGTCGTAATGGTATCCGGAACAGCCATCCCAACCATCCAATCGGGTGTCCGGACTCAGTTGTACCATACCGAATGGTGCAGTAGCTCCAGGGTAAGTATGTCCATGACCGCCGGTACCAATGAACGGATTGACGCGTTGATACGGTGACTGGGCCATAACACAATATGACAGGGAAAGGAGTGATGCTGTTAGCAGGGGGATTTGACGCATGGGCAAAGTGGCAAATTAAATCGTGGATTTGAGATGGGAAAGGAGGCGGGTGAGTAGCCTGTCGAGTAGCAGCGAGGGCGCAGGTTATGTGCATGAAGCTTACCCATTTCAGCGGCAAAGAGGTCTGGGCTTCTAACCCAAATCATGCATTAGAAACCCAAATCGGATTCGGAATAAAGAGAGCACCCGGCGGCGAGGAAGGGGCGGGTTGGAAAAAGATTGTGGCTCAAATAAAGAATTGTTTAAACGTTTATAAGCGTGTAATTTCAGGCTAGATTATGCGCAAGCCGACTCTCGGCCTTTGCGGTGTGTGTTTCGACCCCTATATTGCGCCTGTATTCTAATCATTTTTAATTATGGACTTTGTTACTTTTATCCAAACTTACAACACCGAAGAGCGCTGCATCCTTTTGTGGAAGAATTTACGGGATAAGCATGGTGTGTT
>Ga0209972_10001785_pt1 | contig 18263 bp, 22 predicted proteins | sample NOAtaG_7_FD_187302 | JGI IMG/M metagenome (GOLD analysis project Ga0209972, IMG submission 187302) | Freshwater lake microbial communities from Lake Erie, under a cyanobacterial bloom - NOAA_Erie_Diel1S_2200h metaG (SPAdes) (version 2) | ecosystem: Environmental > Aquatic > Freshwater > Lake ... | reverse complement strand
GTGGTTGGCGTCGAGGGCGCTACTGCTCCAGTGGTTGGCGTCGAGGGCGCTACTGCTCCAGTGGTCGGCGTCGAGGGCATCGTGCCTGAAGAGGGAGCCACTGCTCCAGTGGTTGGCGTCGAGGGCATCGTGCCTGGAGAGGGAGCCACTGCTCCAGTGGTTGGCGTGGAGGGCGCTGTGCCTGCAGAGGGCGCTACTGCTCCATTGGTCGGCGTCGAGGCTGCTACTGCTCCAGTGGTCGGCGTCGAGGCTGCGACTGCTCCAGTGGTCGGCGTCGAGGCTGCGACTGCTCCAGTGGTCGGCGTCGAGGCTGCGACTGCTCCAGTGCTTGGCGTCGAGGGCGCTACTGCTCCAGTGGTCGGCGTCGAGGCTGCGACTGCTCCAGTGCTTGGCGTCGAGGGCGTCGTGCCTGGAGAGGCTGCGACTGCTCCAGTGCTTGGCGTCGAGGGCGTCGTGCCTGGAGAGGCTGCGACTGCTCCAATGATCTCCTCTACAGGAGCAACAGTTTCAATATTACCTACTTTACCAGTTATCCCCTTCACAGGAGCAGTAGTACCAGTTGTCCCTTCTACAGTACCAGTTATCCCCTTCACAGGAGCAGTAGTACCAGTAGTACCTACTACAGTACCAGTTGTTCCCTCAACACAAGTGGTTACACCTATACAAGATGTAGGCATTCCTAGAATACAGCCCACAGTAGGATCATTCGGACAATTTGACCAGGAACCAGCTGAGGAAGAGCCAGCTGAGGAAGAGCCAGCCGAGGAAGAACCGACTGAAGGAGAAGGGGAAGTTGAGTATGGAGAAGGAGCTCCAGAAGAGGAGGAGCAGCCTACAGAAGAGGAGGAGCAGCCTGCAGAAGAGGAGGAGCAGCCTACAGAAGAGGAGGAGCAGCCTACAGAAGAGGAGGAGCAGCCTGCAGAAGAGGAGCAGCCTGCAGAAGAAGAGGAGCCTGCAGCAAATGAACAAATGGAAAATATGCAAGGAGGACGTAGAACACGGCGTCGCAAGACACGCCGCGGTCGTAACAATAAGAGAAAACGGAGATCATCTCAAAAACGAAAGCTAAAGACTAAGTAAGATGGCCGGCGCCCTACTTGGTTCAATGGGATCAAATCCACAGCAAGCAGTTGCACAACTTTTACAGCAAAATCCTATGTTCAAACAAGCATCCGAGCTCCTTCCACTTGTTAAGGGGTTTCCTGATGTAATAGATAAGACAAAGGGGAGTATTGTTCAACAGGTACAAAAAGAAGTAGATACTCGAGTTGCAGAGGGGCTCGCAAAAGCGGGCGTACCTAAAGGTAATGGCGCCGCTCCAGCGAACGCCGAGGCCAACGCCGCTCCAGCGAACGCCGAGGCCAACGCCGCTCCAGCGAACGCTGAGGCCAACGCCGCTCCAGCGAACGCTGAGGCCAACGCCGCTCCAGCGAACGCTGAGGCCAACGCCGCTCCCGAGGGCAACGAGGAAGGCAATGGCGCGAGTTTTCTCGGCTTCGGCGGGCGTCGCAAACGCACTGCGTCAAAATCCCGGCGCAGCAGATCTGCTCATCGGCGCACCCGCAATAAAAATCGCAGGACTAGGTATAAAATGAACTACCGCAAGAACCGCCGCAGCACCCGTCGCGCCAACCGCAAGAACCGCCGCAGCACCCGTCGCGCCAACCGCAAGTAAAGCGGCCCAGCCTCTTACTCTATAAAGGCATACTCTGACCCTTCCTGAATATTGTGCTCCAAGCCCAACAGTTTTCGAAGAAAGAGTCTCCTGTGTAACTCGTGCATTCCGTATTTCTGGATCGCCCCCCGATGTTTCGCCGTGCCATATCCTTTCGAGTTCAGCAACCCATACTTCCTATCAAGTTCCGCATCGCCCTCACACATCTCGCGCACGATCCGATCCCGCCCCTCTTTCGCCAGAATGGATGCCGCTGCCACTGCCAAGTACGTCCCGTCTCCCTGCGGCTCTACCACTTGTTCGGCGCCCCCCAACTCCTCTTCAGGAAACCCGAGGATGCCATCGATGATATAACGCGGCCCAGCCGGTCCAACCAAAGCCTCCGCTGCCCTCTTGAAAGCGAGCCGATTCGCCCGTGTCATCCCAAGAGAATCAATCTCGCTCGCCTCCACTCTCCCGAGACCCCAGCCCACCGCAAATCGCTGGATTTCCTTTTCGAGCACCGCCCGCCGTTTCGCCGACAACTTCTTCGAATCCTTGATCTGGGTGGCTACCTCTAGAATCTCCGATGTCCAATCCGCCTCTCGCGGCCAAATGACGGCCGCAGCAACCAGCGGACCCCAGAGACATCCGCGCCCCGCCTCGTCGATTCCAATCTCTGCTCGCTCGTCTTCAGTATGACGCGCCTTCAACATCTTGTTGAGGGCACGCGGTACTGCTCGCCCAAAGTCCAATTTTCGTCCGTCCATTTAGAATGAAGATGAACTGCACGGCTATCACGACTGGACTACTACTTCTCGTCATAGCGATGATTCTGAGCCTCAAGCGTGCTGCTCGCTACACGGAGGCCTTCGCGAGCATCGGCAATCCCTACAATCAGCCTGGTCAGTATGCTCTTCAGAGCTTCTTCTTTCGCCTCGGCTTCTGAGCGGGGTCGCGCGGCAAAGACGAAAAGCCTCTTTATAGGATAGAGAGATGAAGGAAGGACTATACTTCCTCCTAGTAATCCTAGTATTATTGTTCATAGTCTGGTACGTTCAAAAGCAACAGCGCGAGGGATTCCAGGCGCAAGAGAATCCTGAGCCGAAGGCGTCCGAGGGATTCCAGGCGCAAGAGAATCCTGGGCCGAAGCCGCCAGAGCTGGCTATTCCGCTGGTGTCTCCTCGCTACCAGACTCTTGTTGAGGGGGAGGCAGCGCCATTTGCACCGCCTTCTACGAGCTTGCTAGCACCTCCCCCCGGTCAGGCTGCCTCTATAAATAGTCGGCCCGCTGAGGATCCTGCTCTGAAGAAGAGCACCGAGGGACGTATCCAGAGTGTCCTTGAATCTATAAAGGGCTTTCTTGAAAGGGAGGCACCTGGACTTTCACAGCTGGGAGATCCCACTGTTCAGCTGCCTCTTTCAACGGGAAGGTCCGATGCTACGCGGCTGCAATCTGAGATGGAAGTCTTGAGACGGAATCCTGGTCTGCCGAGCAGCTTGACTGAAGAGGATGTGAATGGAATCGAATCGAACTTGGGCTATCTGCAGAATAAGTGGAGACAGTCGGCGAATGCATTCAGCGGAAGTCCTATGCCGCCGGCCGAGGGATTCACAAGTGGTGGCTCGAAAAAGGGAATGTTCTCTTGGCTATTCGACTGGGGAAACTATGAGGGGTTCCAGACGAGTGGCACAGGCACAGGCACCCCAGCCGCTCCTAAGCAAGTCCTCGCGATGATTAACAATAATTTCAACTTCAACACTGCCGATATAACCCTCACTGACCAGGGTTTCAAGAAGCAGACTACAACTGCCTCGCCGAGCGTGTTCCTAGTCTCGAAAAGGACAAACAACTATCTGGAAACAGCCTTCACGATACCCACGGGCCACACTGGGGTGTATCGGTTCATCTTCACAAACTCGAGCACGAATATTGATACCACAACACTAAATATTAACACATTTGATAGCGTGGGCGTGAATATAAGTGGCCTCGATATGTACCCCTATGCCTACAAAACGGGGAATACATCTATTACGGAGGGATTCAAGCTCGAGTCTTCTCGCGCTGGCACTTTCAAACTGATATATAATAATGGAAAACTGCTACTTGATGATGTTGAACTGAAGATACCCGCCTCTGCAGGTGTAAGTGTAAGAGGATCAGCTCATATGATTATTATGATGACAAACGCGGCGAACACATATGTCATTGATAACTTCACCATAACTCCGCCCGCGGGCTCGGCAAGCTCGACGGCTGCAACGGACCCCAACAAGCCTACTCTAAAGGAAATCAAGGATCTCAATCTCAAGATATCAACTGAGATTCTCCGCCTCGAGGCATCGGCATCCACCGACCTGAATACATTGGGTCGTATAAACAAACTCCGAGATATTAAGAACGCTATAAGTGATATTATTGAAGAGATCGAGTTAGGAAAGCGCACTCTTGACGAAGTCCCTCTTACGAAGGAGGGTATCAGGGCATTCCTCCCCATCATAGAGAATCAGAATACGGCGATTCCCGAGCTTATAGAGGAAAACAGCCTGACAAATATTTTGAACAGCCTTTTCCCCAAGTTCAACACAGGTGATTCTGATGGTGCAAAAGATTCCCAGGCACTCTTCAAGACCTATGCCGATACCTTCCTGAACAATCTCTCTTGGGATGTTGGCCTGCACTATAAAGGAAAGGCGGAGCAGGACATTGCAAAGCACCAGGCTGATGCGATGCGCGATGCGAAGCTGGCCGCCGAGTGGAGCCCGACAGGAAAGGGAGAGGCTGGCAAATCGACACCGGCCTCCGTGTCCAATGACCAGGCCACAAACTATCGCGGCTTCCTCCAGGACCTCGTAACAAATATGACGGGAGGCAACGAGGTCACTTCAAAGGTGTCAGTCAATGGGGACGACGGCAGCGCCGCGGCGGAGGCCTCCAAGGCAAAGGCGGCTCCAGGTCTCGACTGGAAGAAGCGCTCGGCTGCCATCTGCGACCAGATTCGCGCACGCGGCTACAAGCCCAGTGATTTTGGCTGTCTCGAGAATCCTGACAAGGTCTCGGCGGGCTTCTCTTGGCGGGGCTACAGCCGCATGGTCTGCAACCGTCTCAGCACGGTCTATGATCCTGGTATTCCCGAGCTCTGTGGCTGCCCACCGCCCACTTGGGCCGGCTGGCGCGCATAGAAAAAGCACGGGCCTCTTTAGAGAAGGGGTGAATGCGCCTAATGCCCGATTATACCATATTGATCGCATATCTCATTGGGGTTCTCATTCCCCTCTATGGATTTACCGCGCTCGGAGGAAGGCCGACCCTATATACGAAGGGCATCATCCTCTTTGTAGGATATGTGCTGGCCTGTGTTCTCTTGAAGAGCGCGGGGCGGCCCGAGGGATTTGCCGCTGGCAGCACAGACGTGAGTGATACGCGCTGCCCTGACTGTGGTACAAGGACGCCCTGCCCGGCCTATAAAGAGATTGAGGCGCCCGTGTGCCCTCCTATGCCCGATATGAGCAAGTATGTTCTCAAGTCGAGCATTCCTCCTTGCCCCAGCCTGCCCGATATGTCGAACTATATGCTCAAGTCCGAGTGCCCACCGGTGCCCGATATGAGCCAGTACGTCCTTAAGAGCTCTGTACCGAAGCAGGGGCCGATTATTATTGACACGAGTGCGGACAACAAGGCCAAGTGCGGCGACTGCCCTCCTTGCCCTCGCCCTCGTTGCCCCGACGTCATGTGTCCTCCTGCGCCCAAATGCCCGGCCCCTGCACCTTGCCCGCGCCCCGTGTGCCCTCAACAGGTGGTGAAGTGCAAGGCCGAGGACGCTGCTCCCTCGTCACGTGTGCGACCTTTCTTGGCCCCGCTTGACTTTAGCAGTTTCGGGTAAAGATAAGGACCCTAGCACTTAACCGTTCCGCCGTTCCGCCGTTCCGCCGTTCCGCCGTCGCTTCACAATCACAGCAACGCATATTTTCTGAATATGAGCTGCTGCGACCCACTATAATATCACTAGAATCTAAGGAAAATGGACACAAGATACTGGGGTCCATCGGGCTGGCGTCTCTTACATCTGATAGCCCAGGGAGGCCGTGGCCCCCTCAAGGCCTTCTTCGAGACACTCCCTTTTGTGCTTCCCTGTAAATACTGCCGTCAGAATCTGGCCGAACACATTGCCGCCGATCCTGTGCCGTCCGACTCTGCTGCCTTCCCCCGTTGGCTCTGGAAGATTCACAATGCCGTCAATGCCAAGTTGCGCGAGCAGAACATTCCTGTCGCCGCCCCCGATCCTCCTTTTGAGCGCGTAGAGGCCGCATACAAGGACCGCATTGCCACGGGCTGCAGCCGCACCACCTTTGAAGGCTGGGAGTTTCTCTTCTCTATCGCGGATTCGCACCCCTTCTCTCGTGCAGCGCAGACCAGTTCTCCTATAAAGGGACATCCGCCTATCGAGTCTCTTGTGAAAGCGACGCCGGCCGAGCTCAATCGCTGGAATCTCTTACCTGCTGAAGAGCGGATGCCGTTCTATGCCCGTTTCTGGGAACTGCTTCCCCGTGTTTTCCCCTTTCCAGAATGGTCACGTGCCTGGAAGGAGGCCTCAGAGGGCGCCGAAATCCACTGTCGCAGCGGCTGCTTGAAAGGAGTGTGGGCGATACGACGTGCAATGGAGGAGGGGCTCGAGTTGCTCAATAGGACGAGCTACTCGAATCTCTGTAAGGAACTCCAGACGTATAGGAGCGGCTGCTCTTCGGGGGCGCGTCGAAAGACGTGCCGAAGGAAAAGGGCTTCTAAGTAGAGCTCGTTGCTCCGGATCCGCCTGATTTCAAATGCCAGCAACCTCCGCACCATCCAAGATACAAACGGAGAACACGCTCGACGTGTTTCAGCCTGGACTACGGCGGGGAGCCGAGCGGCTCGCATTTGCACCCCACAAGAGATATTTCTACGTGGAGCATCCTGAAGAGGGATGGCGTGTCTATCTGCGCGCCGTCTGTTTTCTCCATGAGCTCTACAGGCCATTCGATGCAGCCAGATTCCTCGTAGTCAAGAGAACTGGTGGAGATCCGCACAAGCCCACGTGGGAACCTCCAAAGGGGCAGATGGAGGGGCGGGATGGACTCGGACAGAGAGGGGATCGCAAGACCGTGATGCAACTGCTGCGAGACACGGTGCGGCGCGAGGTTGAAGAGGAGGCGAAGGTGGCTCGTGTGCGTGAGCTGACCCACACAGGTCTCGTTATACAGGCGACCGAGCCGGATTTCCCGCCCAACACCTATTTTCAGTATCACGTTTTCAGTGGCTATGTGCATCCTGAGTCTATAAAGGCGGCGTTCGACGAGTTCGAGTGGATCGCGGAGCATCCCGCGGAGTTTGCGCGGCGGCGTTCGGACCAGCGAGAGAAGGATGCAGCAGCATGGTACAAGGACGCGGATGAGACGCACACGAAGAAAAAAATGATGGGGCGGTGGTCACCTACCCTCGTCAAGCTCTACCTGGAGCGGTTTCAGTAGGGTGCAGGCGAGCCGCTTCGAAAGAGGCGTCCGCGGCGCTGATCGACACCCTCGTCTATCGTAATAGTGCTGGAGCTCCCATCAGAGCCCGTATCGTCCGAGTCCGAGTGCGAATCCGAGTCCGAGTGCGAGTCCTCGAACGGCACCTCGCGAATGTGGCGCCAACTGTAATCGACTGCCTCAGCCATATCCTTTATAGCAGAGGTCAGGTCTGTGGAGCTAAGAGACTCAATAGAATAGACCACGGCTGGGAATCCTGGAAAGTTGAACTGTATCTGCTCGAAAGGATCGGTATCAGCGCGCACAGCACGGATTAGAATAGAGACATAGTCTCTCAGTGTCAAACTTGTAAGCGTCATATGCTGTTTAGCCTCTGAGTGGGCATCCCAGTACTCGACAGCAATATTCACGCCGAGGAAACGGAAGATGATGCGGTCATCGTTGCGAGGACGGTTCTGGGGACTCTTACGAATGAGGCGGATACTGCATGAACGGCTCACCATTTTTGACTGTGCTGGATAGGGGACGAGGCGGCGCACACAATTTTACGGAGCCGCCAGCCGCCAGCCGCCACCTAGATCACCTCAACCTTTGCAGCAATCACAGGACTGCTCATTGTCTTGAGTAGATCCTTCCTCCCCTCTGCAGCATAATCATAGGTGCAGCCGTGATCAAACGACCCGCGATGCATAGCACAGAAGAACTTTTGACATTTGCAAGGAAAGGCTGTAAGATCCAGCTTTTTCTTGCAAGATTCGAACTCACACTTACGAGACGGCGGCATTTTACACGTACTGTTCCTTAGGCCCCCGTGTCCATTCAATTCTATGCCCTGGTAGCCCTGGCGCCCCTAACAGCACCGCTTGCCCTCTGGGCCGCCTGTTCGCTGAGAACACGGATGCCTGCCCTATACGTCTCCTCACACCCGCTGTAGTACTCCAAGAGAACACCCCTCGCCTCTTCGGCCAATCGGTTCAAATAGTCCATCCCATTCGCCATAACTTTCGGGTGTATCTCGAAGACTCCTGCACGGATCCTCTCTTCGCTAAAGAGCTTGAAAAGGATTGCCATCACACTCCGCAAGTGCTGCGCCTGTCGAGACATTAGTATCTTGGCATAGCTGCGAAGTTTGCCCGCGATGCTCGGATTCAAGTTAATGATACTATCTTCCCTGCCTCCACAGATTTCAGGTCGCTTATTGGTGATCCCTTCTATATGCCCCCCGCTTTCTGGCAGAGTCTCCAGCCCTTCAAAGAACTGCTTCATGCGTCTTCCGAGGGCGAGCACCTGCGGATTGCTGGATATCTTAGGCGCTCCACCCAGCACCCGCTCTACAAAGAGATTGGAGAGCGCACTGATACCAATAGAAGATATGATCGGCCTTCCCTCTCTCGGAAGAGAGCCGTCTTCTGAATAGGGAAATCGCAGACGACAGGCACTACTGAAGGCCTCCTTGGTCATCGTGCCCTTTATAGCCGCCACGTTGAGAAGCTGCACTGCCCGCGCCACACAGTGAGCCTTCAGAGGAGGAGTTCGAAGAAGAGCCTCCCACACCTTCTTTACACGAAGATCGTCAGGAATCGCATCCGAGTTAATCGGCTTCGGATAGCCTTCGCGCGTATAGGAAAGCTGATCTCTTGAGAGAGCCTCGACTCCCCTCTCTCGCAAAGGTTTCAGCAGGCGTTCGAATGCCCCCTGTATGAACTGGCTGATGCTCTCATGTTTCTCCAAGCTTCGTGGCACTGTCTTGTCAAGTAATCCTGTAGAGAAGGTCTCCTCGGTCTTGCTGGGAGGCTGAAGATAGGAGCGCAGCCCCTCTGGAGTAGTCTCCATACCTGTATATTGTATTACAACCCTGTATTTCTGCGGGTCAGCATTTAAGGGGCGATGACTCCGCTCTATCTTCAGCGTCACATTTATACTGATATCTCGCTCTCTATCATTTACCTTGATCCTGTCCCGATACTGTATAGGGAGAGTATCGGTGTGCTGTATATGTTTCGGAGGTGACGTAATCATAGTGCGCGTGCCCTCAATGACTGTATTGGGAGAATCAATAGATTTGATGAGTTCGAACTTTCTGAGAAAATTCACGGCTGAAAAGGGGGGGGCCACGAGTTTCTCGAAGGCCTTCGTGAAAAGATCTTTAAGAAGAACGGGCAGGTTTTCTCCTGTCTCAGTACGAGGATCCGTATTGGTATGATGCCGCTCTTCCAGAAATCCAGAGAGGGGTTCGATAGTCTTAGGCTCCTTCGTACTTGAGGCTGTCAGCTCTCGAAGTTCTACCTTGAGTTTTCTCGAGTCTATTTCGGATCGTGTAATATAGAGTTTTCCAGAAATATAGTAAGGTTTGCCGAGATGATCAATAGTGCAGAGTACCTGGGGTACTCTATTAGTGGCAGTATCAAGTTGTATCCCCTCTCGACGACCAGGTCCAATAGACTCGTTTGTATATAAGCTATTTTGCGGAATCTGCATATCGAATCCCTGAAAGCGCATAGGCTCTTGTGAGCTCAGGCCACCTTCTGGCCTCACCAAGTATCGATTCAAGATGATGTAGATACCAGCCTTTTCAAGTGTCAAGTTGAATCCGCTGTCGGTGGAGAGCGCACCACCTCTAAAGGTGAAGGGGCCGAAGCGTTTGCGTGCTTGCGGAAATCCAGCGAGTCCAGGGGGCTGTATGAACACGCCCGCGGCACCATCGGTCCGCTTAATCGCCTCAATATCTTGGGGATCCGTGGCGGGGAGTTCGCTGTCCATTACACTGAGCGCCAAGGCCGCATAAATCTGGAAAATGCGAATGAAAAAGAAGGCGATCTGCTGACAGAGCTGTCTCTGCTGTTCAGGTCGCGGGTGTGCCCTGCGAATCCCCTCGAGCTTCTGGAAATAGAAGGTGCCATCATCTCCCCTTTTCGGATACAGGCTCATTTTCACGAACACATCGTCGAGGGCATCCGCGGCGACGATAAGATATCCCTTGCAGCGCTCAGGATCGGCAAGAGAATAGAGATCGGTCAAGTCGGCTCTGCGAAACATTTCTCGCAGGATCGTGTTGAGAATCTGTTTTGTTTCTTGAGGGGTCGGACTGCTGGTAAAAGGGCTCGAAAAAAGTCCCCCCATCCTCTAATCATAGACGGGTTTCTTGTTCTCCTTTTCACGGCGCCTGGGGTGCCGCTGCAGAGACACATGCCAAGAGACCTGCCTGGGCAGCGGCCTCCAGTTTCTTCAGACACTTCTGGAGTGTTCCCTCGCTCACTCCGCACACGGCCGCCACACGTTCAAAGGAGATAATATCAGGATCGGCAGAGCCATCTGACCTTTTCAAGAGGAAGGCGATCACGCCGGCTGCCAAAGAGGGAGGCATATTCTCGGGGCAGATCTCCTTGTCCTCTGCCTCGTTGGCCAGGGCAATGGCCGCAGTTCGAAGAGTCTGGAAACGGTAGCGGCTAATGGGCAGCTTGCTGAGTGGATTTGAAACGTAGTCCGATGCCCTGGTGCTAGGCATCGCCGCCGGATCAGCGTGGCCTCCTTCGAGTAGCCCACGCTGATGCGCCATACAGAGAATCTCCTGGAAATATTTGAGGGACTTGGTGAATTCCGCCGTGCTCAAGTGGAAGATGTCGGCAATATCTTTCGGCTTCCTCGGCTGGCCGATCTGTTTGAGGGCCGAATAGATGGAGGAGGCGACCACACTCACGCGCTTCATTCCGCGGCGATCGCAGTGCTCCACGAGCTTCACGTACATATCTTTGGCAATGTCCATCGTCCGCGTGTCGAAGCCGTTATTATTCGCGGCGATGGCGATCTGCTCAAAGACCTGGAGGAGGCTGCGCTCTCTATAGGGGAGTTGGTTCCACGTATGATAGCGGCGCACACGGGCCATTGCCATCCGGGTAGAGGAGCTGCCGCCCTGGGCGTGTGATAGAATCATAGTGCCGAGTCCTGAAGAAGGGAAGCGAGTGTCCATGGGGGCTCCTACGCGGCAGGGGTCGCCTCCTCCGCGGTCCTCCAGGCCGAAGAAGCGGTACTCGGCGCCGGTGTCGAGGGGGCGCTCCATAATCTCGCCACAAGAGGTGCAGATACTAAGATCGTCGAATCCCCAATCCTCTCGAGAAATGCCGCACTTTTCGCAAGAGGTGGATGCAGTAGGCCCACTCTTTGCAGGCCTCTCTTCTTTGAAGATCTCAAAGTGGGCATCGTATGTACTTGTCGAACGCCTTGCGATTCCTGGAAAGAGTGGAGCCGCCATTGTGTGCTGGCCCTCTCGAAAAGGACAGCCTACTCAATTTTCATTTGGCCGCGGCGGTCGTGCCCGCGACCAACCCCAGGAGCCGTTTGGCCGGCACGTGGAACGGGGCGAGCCGCTTCAGCCACAAGAGAACCCACTCATTGTATGCCCGTGTGCTATAGTCTGCAGCCCCTGGTCCCGCAAAATGGGTGTGAATAGAACCGAGTGGCTCTCCACCTATTAAGATTCCAGAGGCCGCCTCCATCACTTTTCGGCTCATTGTCCAGGCTCTCTTGAGATCCTCCGCCGATTCGTGCCCCTGCCAGAGGCGCCACCAGCCATAGTTCTGGGTAACTGGAAAGGTGTAGAGTCCTACTGCTCCCGTCACGCGCACCACCTCTGCAGCCACCGTTTCGAGGCACGCCTGTTCAAAGAAGCGCGGATCGCTCACGCACGCCCTGCGCCACGTCTCTACGAGACTGCGATCAGACATCCAGAGAAAGCCGCCATTATACGCCCCGAAGCGGGCCTCGTCGTGGGCCCGAATCATATGCGGACTGAGACCAATGACTGCGCCCCCAGGCACAAGAGGTAGTGGCGCGCAGAAGCAAATGTCGGCATCGCAAAAAAGGACGCCCACCTCTGCTGCCAACTTGGGCTCGGCCGCAAAGACCCAATCCAGGAGATTGAGCTTCTCCGCCATAAACTGAAACCAGAGGTTCGCGTAGGCAGTCCCCGTCGAGGGCATCCTCTCCATCTCCTTTCGAGTGAGGCCAGCATACGCATCGAGCACCTCACTCGTTACGAGGCGGCCCGGGTATTTGAGTTCTCTTACCTTCTTGCCGGTAGAACGGTCACAAAATAGATAGACTGTGGGTGGGACCGCATTGAAAATCGCCAGAGACCCGAGCAAAATCCGAAGATCCTCTATTGCTGACCCTGTAGCGAGGGTGGCGATCAAGGATGGTTTTATAGGAGTAAGCACGCCCTTTTCAAGGTTGTTGGTCGCTGTCGCTGAGCTCATCTTTTAAGAGAAATCAGCACCCGCGCTTTAGGCAAAAGCCCGATACACATACAGGGAGGACACGCCACCCAGCACCTGCACGAAGATGTAGCCCAGGAGCTCCTCGAATCCGAGGGCGCCACGCATGTACATTGTCACGCTCACGGCGGGATTCACGTGAGCGCCAGACTTGCGTCCGATGAGGAACACGATCAGCGCAAGAGAAGCGCCGATTGCGAGTGCATTACCACCAGAGGCCAGGATGGTCAGCAAAAGCAGGAAGGTGCCGAAGTACTCAGAGAGCAGGGCAACAGTGTCGAGCATTCTATAAAAGGGGTCTAAGATTATTTCTCTCTTTAAAGACAACCGAGCCCAGTAACGAATGGCACTTCGTCGTATTGAGCGCGAACTAGAAGATCTTCGTCGGGATCCTCCCTCATCCTGCAGTGCAGGTCCAGTAGGTGAGGACCTCTTCAACTGGGAGGGCTGTATATTCGGCCCTGATGATAGTCCTTTTAGCGGCGGTGTATTCAACTTGTCCATCCAATTTCCGGCAGAGTATCCCTTTCGAGCACCTCACATCCAGTTCAAGACGCGGATTTTTCATCCGAACATCAACGGGTCGGGTCTGATATGCCTCGACATCTTGAAAACACAATGGTCGCCTGCCCTCACTATCTCTAAAGTGCTTCTGAGTATAACGAGTCTTCTAACAGATCCGAATCCAGACGATCCCTTTGTGCCCGATATAGCGCGTCTATATAAGGAAGACCGGGCGGCTTATGAAGAGGAGGCACGTCGATGGACGCTCACCTATGCAGTACCATACGGATCCGATAGTGAAAGCGATGACCGGGATAGCCCGTAATCTTCTAAGCACTCTAGTAAGAGAATGAAGAACGCCGCTTCCGTAGAATCATTCGCACATCTTCTGGTCGGTATCTTTATAATGATACTTGTCCTGATGCTGATCGTACAGGTTCGCGACGGCTGGACAATGACGAACATTGTGCGTCGGCGCATAGAGGTCAAGGAGGCATTTCAGATGCCTACAAAGGTGGAGGACTCGACGGAGGACATGAAGACGGACGTCTCACCAGCAGACACCACTCTAGATCGTCCGCGTCAGCCCTATACTCTCTTGAATGACTGGTTGGAGACAAAAGATGCGGACGCTGTTCGCACAGGAGCCTACTCTGCGGCCCGTTGCCACGACGCCGACTTCCAGGCGCGGCTGGAAAAAACGGGGAACTTTCGGCAAATGACGAACAACTATCGGCGAGGGGATCCTGATTCGTGCTCGGCCCCGAATCAGGAGGTTGCACTCGGATATTACAAAATTGAGGAGGTCCCCTTTGATGCCTCTTGTATAGATCGCAAACAATGGCCGATGCAGCGGAGCTAATCCACACGATGTACTCTTTAGAGGGTGTGGGGCGCACTGGCAGGGCAATGGGGTGTGGAATGATCGTATATAACCAGGGAGTCCGCCCCGAGTTCATGGAGCTCTGGCGCTTCATAGAGTTTCGTATTTGGGCAACGGATGTATATAGGGACGAAGCAATGAAAATGCGCGATTTGACCCCGCATTTTCATCGTTTCCAACGGCGCCTGCGTGAGAAACTTATTCTCTTGCGGGCTCGGAGGCGGCTGGCTCGAGGGGCGGGGCGCCTACTTCTTCAGAGGGAGCTGGGTTTGCCACCTCGACTGGACTCGGTTCTGGAGGACTTTCATCGGGAAGAAAGTCGTAGGTAGGGGGCTGGGGTTGGTAGCCTGCAGCGCCCTGGTGTCCCTCTCGGATAACGATCATCTGCTGGACCGCCGTGGAGGCCGCTGCAGGCTTCCGAGGAGGTCGCGACGATGGCACCGCAGTATATTCGCCCCGCCGAGCCGCCGCCACATCCACCCAGAACTTCTCTTGAAGCGGCCGCGTCCCTTCAAACCACCCCCTATCACGGGAAACTACCTTGCGCATAGAGGCATCGATGCGCCAAGGGATCGTCTCGAGAACCTCCCAGCCGGCGCTGACCATCTCCTCTCGAGTCTCCTCTGTATAGGCATACTGCATCGCAGCAGTCAGCTGATTCTGCAGGAGCCAGAGAGTTCCGCGGACTCCAGTCGCCTCGGGTGGTGGCTCTCCTTCACCCCCTTTTTGCTTCGACTGTATCTTGACCTCGATATACTCGCATTCGCCGATTCCAGTTACCTCCATCTGTATCTGCATCTGGCACCAGTACTCGAAAGGGATACCCTCGCCCACTTTTCGACTAATGGGACACTTGATTTCAATGAGGCGCCCCACACGCTGCGGATCAGTGGCATCCACCACGATTCCGTCGGGGCTGGCGGCGAGATTGGGATTCGAGGGATGCAGAAGACGCCCTGACTCTGCTATGGTGATCCCCTCAGCCTCGAGCACCTGCTTTACAACGGGCTCGAAGCGAATACCCCAGTCAAAGGGGCCCATCTCACACGTGAGGCACGCGAGGCGGTTCGTAGGTGCGGGGTCGGTGGTGGCGGCGCCCGCAGCACCAGCCGCCTTACTGAGAACGAGCTGACTCACGGCCCTCGGTGTCTTGAAAAGGGTTGCGAACTCGGAAGCAGTGAGGACCTGCTTGCCCTGTGCATACCATTCCGCCGTACGCTGGGGAATCTGGGGAAGCGCCAGCAATGCCTGCGCTGCCGCCTTCCGCACCTCGGGCGCCCTGCTTGCCCACCCTACTGAGCCTCCCCTCTCCACGAACTTCTTCAGAAGCCCGAATCCAATATCCTTCACAGCGGCGAAACTTGCGGCCTCCGCCTCCGTAAAATCCACTTCACTGGCCTCTAGCATATCATCGAGTGCAATCTCCGTTTCCTCTTTCCAGTCATTAAAGGAGGAAGCGTATGCTGTAAAGGGTGTGTCAAGATCCTTTGATGTCAAGAGGTCGGCCACCTGCTGGAACATATCACCGTGCTTTACGAGGGTGGGGCCAGCTGCGGGCCTCAGTTTTTGGGCCGCGGCGGCGGCCGCGGGAGCAGGAGGTGGCGCTGCTGCAATCATCCTATTGTCTTCTTCCTGTATAAAACTGTCGGCTCGATCCTTATGCCTCTGTCGTCTGCGTCGCTGGTGCTGCCGTGGCGGAGGCGGGGGTGGCGGACGACCGTTTCCGGAATGTAACGGCATTCCTCTTCTCGAGAATCTGAAAAAGCACGTCGCCCGTCGCCGATTGGTGCATCACCAGCGGCTTTATCTCCTTGATCTTCTCCTCTTCAGGATCGTATTCCACTGCCGTCTTGGAGTTCAGCAGTTTCTTGTCCAAGGCCTTACTGAGCAACGTGAGCAAGTTGGTCCGCTCCGTGTCCTTCAGACTCCGCTTGTCCCCCAACTCCTTCACGAAAAGCCGAAGACGATTGAGGCGCAACCCCCTCTCCAGGCGGTGCCACGGCCTCTTATAAGCCACACTCGCTTCAGCATCAATAAGACGCTGAAGAGACTCATTTACTGCAAAATCTATCATAGAACCACTGACATCTTCGTGAGTCGAACGGCGCAGAGTTCTGTTGCGAATAGACGCCATTTCCTATAAAGAAGAAGTGGCCGCGCTTAAGGTAAGAGCGCTGTTGCCGCCTCTATAACTGAAAAGGCGGTGTGCGGGCGGACAGTGTCGCCACCAAGCTGGATCTCGTCCAGAAATCGATTCAGACCCGTGTCATCGCTTGACCAGACGAAGGGTCTCCAGCCCTCCTTTGGAGGTGTGCTGCCTGGTGCAATCTCTCGCCAGGTGTAAAAGTCGGCGAGACCCGGATCTGTTGCATCGACGGGCAGAAAGATATAAGAGGCGGCGGAGGCCTTGGGCGGAAAGAGAAGCTGAAAGCCATTTTCCGCTGCAAAGGTGGCTGCATAGTCGAGTGCGTTGGCGGCTTCCGCTGGCGGCACCTCGATTAGATGTGTCGCATTTCGCTCAAGAAAGAGCCAGACTTGGCTCACAGCGCCCTTTAAAGGAACACGGAATATTGGTATGATGTACATTTTTGCGGCGGGGGTGGGTGTGCGCGCAATCGCTTGGTATTGGAAACCTCATTCCTCTTTAGACAGGACTGTCCTCCGCCAGATCAAATGTTCCATCCATTAGAATATGCTGGTCCTGTGCGGATTCCTCCGCCGAAAATGCAGTTGCGTGCTCGAAAGGAGGTGAGCGCCGACGACGCGATTAATGCACGGACGTTCGAACACTGGCAGACGGATGTGCCGATACCACAGAGCCGATTCCTGCTGAAATCCGACGGGACGCCGATGGAATACTCGATGAAGCCAGGAGTGTCGAAAAAGCCCGCCGCCACCGATCAGAGGGCCGTGGCGTATGATATGGCGCCCCTGACGAGCCGCACGGATAAGCGGGACTATCGGCAAGCTCAGCCCTTTGTAGCGGATGGTCCATCACTCGCAATGAACCCGTATTTCGACCGGTACGATCCTACACGCGATCCGCGAAATATGATTCGCGAAGTGCGTGGAGTTGTCTATGAAGAGAAGCAGCCTGATAGGGGGCTGGAGGAGTCGAAGCGGCTGACCGCGAGGGGCTACCTGAGCCGATGGATGCCTGAGGGATCGAGCCAGGAGGAGATGGTCCAGGCACTCCAGGCATATGATGTGATGCGACCGGCAATGAATAATATGCAGAAGAGTTATCGTTAAAGGCGAAAGGCGACGGCGAGCCTAATCAAACGTCACCTCTACAGTGCAAGTGTGCTTCTGCATGAGCTTCGACGTCTGTGGCTGATTGGAGGCGATGCGCTTTCGCGTCATTGTGCGGACTGAAGAAGCCGCCGAGGCAGCTGTGACCGCTGAGACAGCCGAACTGGACGACATTCCTGACGAGGCGCTGATCGCCTTCCTTTGACGCTGTATCTCGCGCGCGTTCTGATTCATCGCCGCTTCTATTTTGGCAAGGTTCATCTTGATATAATCAAGAACACCCTTTTCAAGTGCCCAGCGGAAAAAGTTGAGCTTTCCCACTGTGGTCTGGAACATCGGAAAGCCAGGGATCTGGAACATGATGCGCTCACGCCGACAGAAGGGGTCAAACAGCTTTTTGCTGTAGGCCTTCAGCTGCGATTTGTAGTTCGTATAGACGAGGAACTCTTGCCCATTCACTATATAGGAGATGTTGTGCTGCTTGGCATAGTTGGTGACGAACCAGTCAATGAGACGCAGCGATATCTCGGATGTGCCCTCGAGGAGTCTGAGCACCTCGTCCTTGTCCTCGCGGGTCGTGTAGAAACGCTGCAGGCTGCTCACGATCAGCTCCTGTTTGCAGTGTATCTTGCGACGCCGCGTTTGGGGATCCGGATCTTGTTGAATAACGGGAAGACTGTTAAGCACCTCCATCTACGCTGAAGAGGGGGACAGTCTTAGGCCCTTGACTTTGCGTATGGGCGAGCAGGATTTACAATCGCTGGGATTAGTAGCATAATGAGTGGTGTGCCGCCCGGATATAACCCCTCGGATAGTGTGCTACAGGGGGGGACAAATGCACAGATAGTACCTGTTATGGGGGGTGGTGGCAGTGGGACTGCACCCGAGAATCAGAGTCTCTTGAGTGGAGGAAATGACGCGGTCATTCATCCTGTAAGCGGAGGAGCGAGGGGAGCGATGAAAAAACGGAGTCAAAGGGTGGCTGCCTCTTCCGCTCGAGCGTCCCCTAGATCTGCTGCGTCTCCTCCTCCCGTTTCAGCATTACCACCTCGACCACCCTCTGGACCTCCTGCTGTAGATGCCCCTACACAGCCCACTGTAGATGCCCCTACACAGCCCCCTGAAGCTGCCCCTACACAGCCCCCTGAAGCTGCCCCTACACAGCCCACTGTAGATGCCCCTACACAGCCCC
>Ga0209972_10001784_pt1 | contig 18264 bp, 18 predicted proteins | sample NOAtaG_7_FD_187302 | JGI IMG/M metagenome (GOLD analysis project Ga0209972, IMG submission 187302) | Freshwater lake microbial communities from Lake Erie, under a cyanobacterial bloom - NOAA_Erie_Diel1S_2200h metaG (SPAdes) (version 2) | ecosystem: Environmental > Aquatic > Freshwater > Lake ... | reverse complement strand
AGATGGCCTTGGCTTTGTTGGACAAAGAGAAATCCACCAAAATGTCCAAACGATCAAAACGGTTGACCGCTGCATTGGATGATGATTACAGAAGTTTGGTGCTAAAATGTTAAAAGCGATTTCCCTGGATAACCTCCCTGCTTCAACTTCTGCCGCGCTATTATAGCCTATTTTCGTATCTTTGACTTACCTAAAAAAAGATGTCCATGCGTAAAAAACCCAACATTCCCGACTACTTTTTGTGGGAATATGATTTAGATACGTTCAATTATGACAAGTCTTATAAGATTGTCATTGAGCGCATTTTGGAGCGTGGGAATTTAGAGGAATGGCGTGAAATACTTTCCTATTACGGGGAGCAAAAAATAGTTGAAACCATAGAGTGGAGCGCACAGCTTGATAGGCGAGGAAAAGAGTTTTCCCGGTTTTTCCTAAAATCCGATTTTCTGAATGCTGCATAAAGACCCATTTATTGTTAAGCCTGCCACGCTAAAACTTATTCAGCAGCTGCAAGCACTACCTGAATTTAGAGAATTTTATTTGGTGGGCGGCACTGCCTTGGCATTACAATTGGGTCATCGGAATTCAATTGATATTGATTTGTTTACTAAAAATGATTTTACACCTGAATCGTTATTGAAATTCCTAGAGTCAGCTTTTTCCATACGGCCATCGTACGCAGCAAAAAATACATTGCTTTCCATCATTAACAGCATTAAAGTAGATTTCATCTGCCACGCTTACCCATTGGTACTTCCACCAATTACAGAAGAGGGAATAACTTTTCTCTCTTTGCAAGATATTGCCGCCATGAAACTGAATGCCATCAGCAATAGCGGCAAACGATTAAAAGATTTTATTGATGTTTACTTTTTGCTTGAGCATTTCTCGCTCAATGAGATGATCGAATTCTATACTATTAAATATCCACGTTTCAATCCACTTATCGCCCTAAAGGCCATTAGCTATTTTGATGATATTGATCCAGCCATTGACCCTCCAAAATTGAGGGTTAACCTTCCTCTTCCCGAAATCAAAAAACGCATACAAGATAGCGTGTTACATTCGCGCAAAAAGTTTGCCTGATTCTTTCATTTCGGTCATTAGGTCGGAGGATTAATTATGACACGGGAGATAACTTTTGTTCAGAAAATTCCAAAAACAGTTTCAAAACAAAAAAGCCTGATCGAGATTCGATCAGGCTTTCTTATAGTACCGTGTTAATTAGAACTTAACCTCCGGAGCTTTTTCAGCACCCTCGGCAGCTTTGAAGAAACCTTTCTCTACAAAGCCTCCCAACTTAGCCACTAAGTTTCCGGGGAACCCCACGATGGCAGTATTGAATCCTTGCACAGCTTCGTTGAAACGCTTACGAGAAACAGAAATTCTGTTTTCGGTGCCTTCCAACTGTGCCTGCAAATCCAAAAAGTTTTGGTTGGCTTTTAAATTCGGATAGTTTTCAGACACTACTAACAGTCTGCCCAATGCTGAACTGATTCCGCTCTGTGCTTGTTGAAACTCCTGCAATTTCTCAGGGGTCAAATTAGTCGGATCAATCTTTACTTGAGTAGCACTGGCTCGTGCCTGAATTACATCTGTCAATGTTTTCTGCTCAAAATCGGCATAACCTTTTACTGTATTGACCAAATTTGGAATAAGATCAGACCTTCTCTGATAATCTGATTCTACATCTCCCCACGTTCTCTTAACTTCTTGATCTTTGGCAGCAATGCCGTTGTATTTGCCAATCACCCAGAAAATAAGAATTGCTAAAAGACCGACCCACCAAAATTTCTTTAAAATCTCCATAAAATGTTTTAGTTAACTTTCTGCAAAGGTAAAGGCTATTTGGCGTTTCAGCAACTAACTCAGAAGAGCATGGTTTTTAGATCAATCTTGCCGTTTTTACTTCCTTTACTGCTCTCTGGCTGCAAAATCGACCGAGACAAAAAGGTAAATCGTCAAAAATTTCAATTTAAAATTGGAGCGGATGCAAATCTGTTTTTCAGAAACGTGCGCCATGTTTATTATGACCGTGAAAGCCCAGATGGAAAATGGCAAGCCTATCGTTTCAGCGACCGAAAGACTAACAATGAACAGCCCAGTCTAAATGCAGTTATAGTGATCCACTGGATCAAGGATGAAGCCTACTTGCTGATCGAACCGAATCCAATACTTGCCGAGGAGGATCTGATTTCTGTAGTGATCAAAAACCAACCCGACACCATCCGGCTGAAGGAACGAGGCCGCGAGCGCATGCTCGAATTTGGCAGCAAAATCTATGAAGCCGTTCAGGCAAAAAAAGAAATGATCGTTCTTTCCAAAGGAAAATACGTGCCACTATTAAAAGAGGACAAAGAACGGGAGGCCTTTCGGATAACGATGGCTGATTACTATCGACTGACCGGAATATTCTGAAGTCTTCCTACAACTAACTTACCAAGCTTTTCTCCATCAAAAACTCTGCGATCTGTACCGCGTTGGTGGCTGCCCCCTTTCTAAGATTATCAGACACAATCCACATATTTAAGGTATTGGGTTGAGACTCATCTCTGCGCAAGCGACCCACAAATACTTCGTCCTTGCCATGTGAGTTAATCGGCATCGGGTATACATTGTTTTTCACATCATCTTGGACAACAACGCCCGCACTTTCTTCCAACAATTGGCGAACCTCACCTAAATCAAAATCAGAATAGAACTCAACGTTTACAGCCTCTGAATGGCCGCCAATCGTGGGGATGCGCACAGTCGTACTAGTTACTCCAATGGTCTGGTCATTCAAAATTTTTCGTGTTTCATTCACCATTTTCATTTCTTCTTTGGTGTACCCATTTTCCAAAAACGAATCGATGTGTGGCAGCGCATTCATGTCGATCTTGTGCGGATAAACTTTCATTCCACCCACAATTCCCTGACGCTCTTCCATCATCTGCTGCACGGCATCTTTACCTGTGCCGGTGACAGATTGATAGGTAGAGACAACAATTCTTTTGATTTTGTATTTCGCATGGAGCGGAGCCAACGCAACTACCATTTGAATGGTAGAGCAATTAGGGTTGGCGATAATTTTATCCTCCGCCACTAACTCGCCTCCGTTTATTTCCGGGACGATTAATTTCTTGGTGGGATCCATCCGCCAAGCCGAAGAGTTATCGATTACAATCGTTCCTTTTTCGGCAAATTTGGGTGCCCACTCTAGCGATGTGTTTCCTCCGGCTGAAAAGATAGCGATGTCAGCCACTAGGTCAATAGCTTCTTGCATGGCAATGATAGCATACTCTTTTCCCTTAAACTTTATTTTTTGGCCAACCGATTTGGCAGAAGCCACCAGATACAATTGATCAAATTCAACATTGCGTTCTTCTAGCACTTTCAAAATCTCCTGCCCGACCAATCCGGTTGCACCTACTACTACAATTTTCATTTCTGTCTGTTATTTAAGGTGACAAAAATACTATTTTTGATAAGAATCATGAGGTTCATCGTCACGATAATAACGTTGCTTTTTTCCGCACTCGTTTGTAGCGGTCAGTTTGCAGATGATTTTTCGGATGGAGACTACATCAACAACCCCATTTGGACTCCTGACATTGCAACTAACTGGACGGTTGCCGGCAACCAACTTCGATCTAACTCTGGCACAACCAATTTCACGTTTTCAATAAGTACTCCGTCTACTCAGGCAGCGAATGCACAGTGGGAATTTTATGTAAATCTTCAATTCAATACCTCAAGTGTAAACTTCGTTGATGTCTATCTTACTTCTTCCAATGCTGTGATGACCGCAGCCAATGGATATTTTGTGCGCATTGGGGGAACTCCCGATGAAATTAGCTTGTACAAAAGTACCGCAGGCTCAAGTTCAATTTTGATTAACGGCACAGATGGCATCACCAATACTTCTAATAGTACGCTAAAAATCAAAGTGACGCGTGATGCTTCCAATCTTTGGAAACTGGAACGAGATATAAAAGGAACCGGCAACTCGTACTTCACCGAAGGCACAATTGTTGACAATTCATTTAACAGCAGTTCCTTTTTTGGCATTCGTATCACGCAATCCACCGCTAGCTTTTTTAATAAGCATTTCTTCGATGATTTTTATGTGGGGCCAATTGTCATTGATAACATTCCTCCTGTGCTCAATACTCTCAGCGTTGTTTCATCAACAGACATGAACCTCGTATTCAACGAGAATCTGGATGCGCCATCGGCACAACTTATCTCCAACTATTCTGTCGACAACGGAATTGGAAATCCCGCCATCGCCTCCTTGCAGCCTGATCAGAAAACCGTAAAACTTTCATTTACCAAAGCATTCGCCAATGGAATTCAAAATGCATTGACCTTCTTAGGCGTTAAGGATATTGCTGGAAACGTGATGGCAATCACCGCGCGTAATTTTTTGTTTTTTGAGGCTGTTCCCACAAAATCAGAAGACCTGATTATTACAGAAATTTTCGCTGATCCCAATCCGCAGATCGGTTTGCCCGATGCAGAATATCTCGAAATCTATAATCGAAGTAAAAACCCAATCGATCTGGCAGGTTGGAAATTATCTGATGCCAGTTCTACTGCCATTTTCCTCACACAAATAATTTTACCGAACGAGTACTGGATCGTAACTTCTTCGACTTCGGTTTCAAAGTTTTCATCGTTTGGGAAAACGATTGGCCTTGCCAATTTCCCCACCTTAAACAACGACTTAGATGTCCTCACTTTAAAAACAGCCACAACCATTGACTCCATTAATTACAATCTCACTTGGTATAAAGACGAAGACAAACAAAGTGGAGGCTGGTCACTAGAATTGATCGACCCCGAAAACACCTGTGGAGAAAGTAATAACTGGACCGCATCAATAGATTCCATAGGCGGAACACCTGGAAAACAAAACTCTGTCTTCGCGAACAAACCCGATCTTACTGGGCCGAAATTAATGGCAGTTGTTCCCTCCGAAAACGGGCTTATTCTTTCATTTGACGAAAAGCTCGAAAAGCCGCTCGGCACCGTCTCCTTTTTGATTGATCCATCAATTGGTGTTTTAAAATACAATTTCAATAACTCTTCTTTGACAGAAATCAAAGTTGAGTTAAGTCAGTCGTTGGTGCTACGACAATTGTACAGCATACAAGTTTCTAATTTGAGAGATTGCACGGGGAATTTCATTCAAGCTGAATTTAATAAACTCAGTTTTGCGTTGCCGGAGATAGCCGACAGTTTAGATATCGTGATCAATGAAATCTTGTTCAATCCACGCCCCGGTGGTGTCGATTTTGTGGAGGTGTTCAATCAATCGCCCAAGTTCATTGATCTAAAAGGGTTCACGATTGCAAACTTCGAAAATGGGATGATCAAGAATCCAAAAACGATTTCATCCAATTTCATTCTTGCTCCTCATTCATTCATTGCGTTCACAAGTAATCCAACCGATTTAAAAACTCAGTACTTGCAAGGCGTTGAAAAAAACTTTTTTGAGTTTGGCCTCCCGAGTTTCAATGATGACGAAGGCTCTGTTGTACTCGTAAATGAAAACGGGAAAAAGGTGGACTACTTTTTCTATTCGGATCAGTTCCATTCCTCACTTTTGAAAGACAAAGAAGGCGTTTCGCTCGAGCGAATTTCGATCACTCAAAATTCTAACGACCCCAGCAACTGGAAATCTGCGAGCTCGTCTTCTGGCTTTGCAACTCCCGGCTACTTTAACTCTAATTCAAGACCGGAATCAGCGGTAGATGAAAATGCAATACAAATTGAGCCCGAGGTGTTCTCTCCTTCGCAACCAGGTCAGGACTTCTCGAAGATCAACTACCGTTTTAACCAAAGTGGTTTTGTGGCTAACGTGAAGATTTTGGATCAAGCTGGGAGGCTAATTAAAACGATAGCTAACAATGAAACCCTCGGCTTCGAAGGTTTTTATCGATGGGATGGCGACAGAGACGATGGAGGTAAAGCAAGGCTCGGCTATTACATTGTTTGGTTTGAAGTTTTCGATCTAAGTGGCGCGATTCATACTTTCCAAAAAAGGGTAGTTATTGCAGGGAGGGAATGACAGCCAATGGTGACGTGCCACCGAAATACGAGCTAGATCGACCTATTTTGTGTGTGTTTTTAGCTTCAGCTAATTAATTCAAATACATTTTTTGTTTCAGGCCATACCCCGTATTTTTGCGCATCTTTTTTAAACCCTTGAATAGAGGACACTTATGGCTAAATCGAGCAAGAAAAAAGTGGCAAAACCTGCCAAAAAAACCGTAGCGAAGGCAAAACCAGCTTCAAAAGCTAAAAAAGCACCAGCGGCAAAAGCTAAAGTGGTAGCTAAAAAGGCAGCGCCAGCGAAGAAAACAGTTAAGAAAGTAGCTCAGAAAGCAGTTGCTAAAGCAGCTCCTGCGAAAAAAGTAGCTAAAAAGGAGGTCAAAATTGCTCCCAAAAAAGCTGTTGACAAGAAAATTGAAAAAGTAGTCGTTGAGAAAATAAAGCTTCCTAAGGCACCAAAAGAAACTGCGAAGAAGGTGAGTGAAGAGCCTGTGCGGACAGATGGCAGAACTCAGGCCCATAAGCCTGCTGCTGGGCCATTGAAGCTTTCTCCTTCTCAGTTGAATATTTTTCCGATTATCAGCCAACGGCCCATCGCGCATAAGCCTGCTCATCCTTCGACTATGTCAGAGGATAAAACACGATATACAGAAGACGAATTGAAGGAGTTTGCGTTACTCATTAATGGGAAGCTGGATAAAGCTCGCGAGGAATTTAAAATATTAAAAGACACCCTCACTCGCACGAACGATGCGGGCACCGACAGCACATCGGGTGGAAACACAAAAGTGTTGGAAGACGGAGCTGAAACTGCCGAGAAAGAAAATTTGAGTCAACTCGCTGCGCGTCAATTGAAATACATCACAAACCTTGAAAATGCACTCGTGCGCATCAAGAATGGAACGTACGGCATCTGTTCCGTTACCGGGAAATTGATTTCAAAAGAAAGGCTGATTGCTGTGCCTCACACTACGCAGTCGATCGAGGCGAAGATGATGAAACAGGACTAACAGAATTTACGATTGAGGATTTTTGATTTACGATTTATTTTTAGATCACAATTCAAGAATCATAAATCAATACTCAAAAATTGAAAATGGATTTCTTACAAAACCACATCGAAGCATTGATTTTTTGCTCACCGACAGCCACTAAAGTGGTTGATTTAAAGGCGTGCCTTTCGGAAATGTTTAATGCGGATGTACCCGAAGCAGATATAGAAGGTGCCATTCAACGTATCGAAGAAAAATTTGCGGATGATTCTTTCTCCTTTCAACTCAACAAGGCAGCCGGAGGGTATCAGTTTTTAACGAAACCTGCGTATCAAGCCAGCATCGGCATTATGCTAAAGCAGCAATCGAAAAAAAGATTGTCGACATCTGCCATGGAGACGCTTTCGATTATTGCTTACAAGCAACCTCTTTCAAAAACAGAAGTTGAAAATATTCGTGGCGTGAACTGCGACTACGCGATTCAAAAATTATTAGACAAAGGCTTGATTGAAATCTTGGGGAAAGCCGAAACGATAGGAAGACCCATTTTGTACGGAACAAGTGCAAAATTTATGGAGTATTTTGGCATCAACGACATAGCCGAATTGCCTACGCCCAAAGATTTTACCAATGAAGTAAATACCATTGGAGAAACCCCTGAAAACCAATGAGGCCATCGATCAACTAGTCGATTAGCCAATTTCCTACTACTTCGTTAACTTGTAATTATTATCTTCTCCACTATTGGCTAATTTTCAAATTGGCTCACTGACACATTAAATCTATGGCACGCTCCGAAAGACCCTCAAAAAGACCCAGCTCATTTGGCAAACGCACTGATGCTGAAAAGAATTTTCTCAATAAGAAAAGAACAGAGAAAAAGGGTGACTTCGATCGACCCAAAAGATCTTTCTCGGGCGATCGAGATGACAAACCTAAAAGCTTTGGGTCAGCCAGACCATCACGCTTCAGCAAACCCGCTGGCGATGAAAAACGATCTTTTGGAAAAAGGGAAGGATCTTCTACTGAAAGACCCAGACGATTTTCAAAACCTTTTGAAAAAGGAGGTGATTCATCGGAGCGACCATTCCGCAAGAATAGCTCGAGGCCATTCGGTGAAAGTCGCTCTTTTGACTCAGGAGCTGACAAACCAAATCGGTTTTCAAAAGGCCCTTATGTGAAGAGAGAAGAGGGTGGTAAGCCATTCGCAAAACGAAACGAAGGATTTAACCCCGATCAACCAAAACGTTTCTCGAGAGATGATGACAAGGGACCGTTTAGAAAAGAACCACGGTCATTTAGTTCTAGCGCTGGACCCAAACGTTTTTCAAAGCCATTTGAAAAGTCGGAAGATGAAAAACCATTTCGTAAAGGTGGATTTGATGCCGAAGCAAAACCCACGCGCAGCAGCCGACCCTTTGATGAAAGTGGAGAAAAACCAAAAAAGTTTTCTCGCGATCAGGTCGTGAAGAAGCCTTCGTTTATCGAGTCGAAAATTGCATCATCACAAGCACCCGAACGACCCAACTATAAAGAAAAACCACAAGCGGAAGGAGAACTGATTCGATTGAACAAGTTCATGGCCAATAGCGGTGTAGGAAGTCGCAGGGAAGCAGATGATTTGATAAAGATGGGATTGGTCACGGTGAATGGCGTAACGATCACAGAAATGGGCCATAAGGTAAAAACCACAGACGATGTTCGCTATGAAGGCAAACGACTGAAAGCAGAAAAACCCGTGTATGTGTTGTTAAATAAACCCAAGGGCTTTATCACCACCACAGACGATCCGCAAGAGCGCAACACCGTAATGAATTTAGTATCTAATGTAGGCAAGGAACGTATTTATCCGGTGGGTAGACTAGATAGAAACACCACTGGTTTATTGCTGCTCACCAATGATGGCGAGTTAGCCGATAAATTAACTCACCCTTCCTACAAAGCAAAAAAGATTTACAAAGCAGAATTAGACAAGCCCATCACTAAGGCCGACTTTCAAAAAATACAAGCTGGTGTCCACTTAGAAGAAGGCAAAGCAATGGTGGATGACCTCGCCATTGTAAGTGATGATAAAATGACTGTGGGTATTGAGTTGCACATCGGTTGGAACCGAGTAGTCAGAAGAATTTTTGAATCCCTGGGTTACCAGGTAGTAAAACTTGATCGAGTAGTTTATGCGGGCTTAGATAAGAAGGAGTTGTCGCGTGGCCAGTGGCGTTTTTTAAGGCCTGAAGAAGTGGTGAAGTTGAAACATTTTGGGTCTTAGGTGGTAACGCTTTGGCGCCTAGCAAAGACGCAGATTTCGAAGCATTAAATTGTCAGCAAATACAAAATTTGATACAGGCAGAATGTTCAATTAACCATTGAGCCGCTTTTTTACAAAACACTTATTTCCGCCTAGTGCTTTACTTCTATTCCTTGTAAATTGACAGAATTTATTTTCACTTTCATTACAGAAATACAAGTCATTAAGTTTTGGTCAAACATGACTATATTATTCCCTTTCGGGTGTAGTGAACTACTAAAACGAATACCAAAAGCACCAGTAAAAACTTTAATAAATTCACAGATAAATTGCGTAGGTATATATTCTAATTCACTATCGTATCTCCGCATTGGTCTTGATAAGTCGCTACTAATTTTTTGTCTTAACAATTTAGCTTTTATGGTTTTGTTTATTGAACTATAATCTGGATGAAAAAGATAGGTGTCTTCAGTAAAATCAACTAATTTAACTGATTCAAATTCAGAATTTAATTCAAACGTTCCCACGCTCAACTCGTCCAAATATGATGCTCTGACTTCATATAGCACAGTTTCTGGATTGTCGCTCAAGTATAAAAATGGAATCCCTGATGGATTTGCCCTTCCTCCACTAGCAAATTCCCTCGGAGGGCAAGTCATTTCTTCAGTTTTATATACTTTAAAGCCGCTTTGATGATGCAATCTAGCACGAAACAAAGATACTTTTTTGCTTAATTTGAATTGGGTGTTAAAAAATCCATCCCAGCCAAGCTCCTCTAATCGCTCAATATTAATTACAAATCTATTTTTCCACTTTAACTCTTCTTTCAGAATCTCCCAATGATTGTAATTCTCGATAATATCGTCAGTGTATTCTACATTTATGTTTGATGATGCCACTTCTGTCTTTATGTTTGGAAGCACATAATTCAGAATTTTGTTTGCGACACCATGTGAATTGAAAAAACTCCAATTAGATTGAATTTTTGCGCTTAGTGGCATTCCATTTTCGAAAACCTTGAAGTTATTCATCAACTCTTGAAAAAAATCAAATAATTCAGAGACATCTAAAAGTGGTAGATTTTTTGACTCGCAAACACCACAATCTCCAATTTGATTTGACGAAGAAATAAATCCTTTAAGCTCTTTGTCAGAAAAACAACTTACGCAAACCTTCATAAAATTATCTATTTCTTAAAAAATAACTTAGAACCAATATATGATTCTTAATAGATAATTTTTTCACCATTCCCAACCCAGGATAATGTTCTGTATCAAAATATGTTTCAAGTTCAGTAATCGCTGAATTTGATAGACCATTCAGCCTACAATAATTTACAGCCTTAGCTGCTGCTTCTGCGAACTTACCCTGAACGTTCGCAATTGAGTCATTTGTTTCTGACGTGAAATGTCTAATCCAAATTTCACTTTGAGTATTTAAGTACGTCAAATGAATTACAACAGCCCTAGGTGTACTTCCCCCCTCAACATATTCACTTGGCAATACAGTAAAGTCCGAAAATCCTTGAAAACCCTCAGTAACATAATGAATATGTTCCTCTGAAAACCTATGTTCTGTTATGTCAAGGAAATCGCTGTTCCTATCTTTTTTTTCAAATAAGTCATCAAGTCTTACGAAACCTTTTTGCAGACTTCTTATATATCTATTTAATGACCTATTTCTTCCAGGATCGTTAACTGTAATAAGACTAACTGCCCCCAATTCTGCTATTGATTTGAAATTTGTATCATCTCCCTCAATATCGTTTTCACAAATAAGCATACAATTGGCTAGTCCAAATTGCACAATGCTTTGATTTATATACTTAGCATTATCCCGGTAATGAAATGCTGGCAAAAAGACTTCTCCATTTAAAGTGGCGAGGTATTCGATATAAAACTGACTATCTCCAGCAAGTTCACCAAACAAAGGGTTTACAACAATATAAGCCTTTTGACCTTTTTCTTGAAAAACCTTATGAGCTAAATTCAAATTGTTATGAGTTTCTTTTACAGGCTCTAAAATCGGAATAATAACTCCTTGCGTTGCTTCTTCTGTCGCTAACTCCCTTAAGGCTATAAGTTCAAATTGTCTCGCTCTTAAAAATGGATAGTACATATTTTTAAATTTGAATAGTTGTTTTTAATGATTCTATCATTTTATTTTTTAAATCACGATTCATTTTTAGAGCTAAAAACAACTGATTAAACTCTTTGTAATATCTAGATGATAGAGCATTGCTTGAATTTCTTTTTTTCATTGCATCAATGAAAAGCTTGTTTAATTGATTTATCGGTATTTCGAAAATCAGTTCACTACAAACCTTATACTGATTAAAACTTGTCATTTGAGGTAGTTTACCATGATAATTTTTTATGATTGATTTATATTCGTTCGTATGCAATATTGACATAATTGTCGATGGCTCTATTTCAAAATTTGCTTGAGCATTGCGATGAAGTGAAAACGTATTGACGCTGGTCCGGTCATAAGTTATAAGGCCGATCGAAGCTTCTTGTTTCTCATAGATGTTTAACTTCGATTTGGGAATAACTAAAAATATCTGATTAAAAGCCTTTTCATAATTTTGAAGTTGTAATGTCAATCGTGAATCACTATCTAGCTCAGTTTTAATCTCAAAAATTTTTGAGCAACCATTGAACATTGCTAAATCTGCAATAGAGTTGCCAACTCTAAACTCACTAAATATTTGAGAATTTGTCTCGCCAAGTTCTTTTATCAACCAACTATTTAAGAATTCATTTTTAAAAATGTATTCGTTTTGATAATTGTCTGCTAAGACAGAATAAATGTATTTAAGATAGTCCAGATAAGTGGAATTATGGGGGTTCAACCATTTTCCGTCATATCTTTCAATCTTGAAATTAATAGAAGCAAAGTCCATTTTTAGCCAAGAAAGGACTTCACCCCTTGAAAATAAGGAGGAATAGTCTCGTAATTGGTCAATTTGGTATTTCATTGTGCTTTCCATTAATTATTTCTTGTCAACTTTATTTTAGCAAGAAATATACTGGTTTATATCCTCCCATATAAGCAAAACTGGAATAAAAATCTAAATTCATGCTGCCCGTTTTTATCTTCCTAAATGCTTCAATAGCTTCAACTATATTAAATGTTTTTGCAGTCTCCCTGATTAACTGAATAATTTCAGCTTCAGATTTCAAGGTTCTTATAGATAACGATTTTTCAAGATGATAATTCTTATTAAATGTAATTTCATATTCAATTTGTTCATCTTCGTTAAGGTCTAGTTTTAACCACAGACATTCAGGTTTATTGCTTAATTCCCATAAGTTTCTAACTAATGGTAAACCTCCTATTATTGGTATTCCAAGCGATTTTCCTCCTTTCGCACCGAAAATTATTTGACTGCTTATTTTTAAAATTACTGAGTCTGGTTTTAATGTAGAAAGTTTCGGCCTTCTAGGGTATAAACCAATTATTTTAAATTCATCATGCTTGTGAATTAATTTTGAAATACTTCCTCCTTCGCGTGTCATCCACGGAAAAATAGGAACAACAAAAGTGAACTCTTTCTCAAGAATGCTTTTTAAAATCGGCACAATAGTGAGTCCCACCGTATGCTCTCCTATAAAACTTGTTGCTTTTGACATTTAATTTATTCCACCACCCATTTCGGCTTGCGAAGGATGATTTTCATCGCCCTTTAAAAATAGCAGTTTTAAGCGATAGGTCATCGCTTGGGCTTTCTAAATCCCATGCGCTTTTGGTGCTTACAAGGTATAAGCCAGCCTTCAGGCGGATTTTCGTTGATTTACGGTAGCGCGTGTGCTGGTTTTATTCAACCCGATGGCCTTCGACAGGCTCAGACTGACAGTAAACTAAACTTTTGAGATGGCTTCTAATAGCGGGCTTTGCCAGTACTTTTTACTCCCCCTTCAGGTTATCCACCGGTTTAACAAACACTGCTCTCCAGGTTTGTGAGCCAATCGTTAAGCCACTGAAAATAATCAAAGCGAGCACTCCAACCAGAATAGTGCACACATCTACGGAAACGTGATAGGCCAGTTGCTCTAGCCACAAGTTGTTAATGAAGTATGCAGCCGGCACAGCCAATACAATCGCGATGAGCAAAATGGAAACAAAGCCCTTTGATAACAAATAAACCAGTGAGCCATTGCTACTTCCCAAAACTTTTCGAATTGAAATCTCTTTGATCCGCGTTTCTGTAGCATAGGTAGCCATGCCCAATAAACCTAAACAGGAAATGATGATCGCGAAAAAAGAAATAACACTTAAAATACTTACCAAATCGCCAAAAAAGATGTCGTATATTTTGTGGACCTCACCATAAAAATCTCGATAATCAACCCGCAGGGCTGGATTCACTTTTCCCCAGGCAGATTCGACACTTATTGCTGCCTTTTCAAACGTTCCTTCATATTGAACTTGCAGAAGAGTGCACGCATCAGGGTTATAAATTAATGCCAATGCTTCCATTTTCTCTATCAACAGTTGATGATTGTAGTCTTTTACTATTCCTATGATTTGTTTGCGTGTAGAGTCTTGGTGGGATATGATCTCTTGCCCGACTGCGTCTAATGGAGAATGAAAATGAAATACTTCTACTGCCTTCTCGTTCAGGACAATAAAATTCTTATTGGACACACCGTCTTGCTCGCGAAAATATCGCCCCGCCACCAAAGAAATTTTTAAATTCTTGAGGTAGTCTTCATCCGTAGAATAGTAGTACAAATTCGTCCAATCCTTCTCTTCCATCGAACGTTTATACCCCTCACCATAACTAGAGCCAGCCGCCAACACATGCGACACAGCCGAAACATTTTCAATGTTATTGTATTTAAGGAGCTCTGCCTTAAGAGGGGCGGGCGAAGTATTGCTTAGTGCAACTATCACTTTCTTATCCATATTAAAGCCGTGATCAGCTTTTAGAAAAAGCTGTAACTGGTTAAACACCACAATTACAGAAAGAATAAAAATGAGCGAAAATGTGAATTGGGTCACTAACAAAGTCTTTCTTAATTTGATGTTAGAAAAAAGTTTCATATTGCGTAGCCCCTTTAATACTTTCACCGGCTGAAATCCGCTAAGCACAACGGCTGGAAACAATCCCGCGAGAATGCCTACTACAATCGCAAACACTAGGAAAAGGGCATACACAAAATAGTTTGCTTCCAAATCCCATTTCATCAATCTCGCAAAACTCAACTCCATCATTAATGGCTTTAGCACAATCAATATGGCCATTGCCAATACCAGCGCCAGCAATGATACGAGCACTGATTCAGATAGGAATTGAAAAAATACCTGGCTGCGTACAGCGCCCGTCACTTTACGGACGCCAATCTCTCGAGCTCTGGTTAGGGATCGAGCAATGGAAAGATTCGTGAAGTTAAAACATGATGTAAGCATCACAATTCCGGCTAGCCCAGCAAAAAAGTAAATGAATATCCAAGGTAAAAAGGGGCCGATTGGATTATTGATAAAGGGACCTGGCGTGATGTTCATGAGAGGCTGAAGCGCATACCGAATTTTTTGTTGAGTGTCCGGGTTAGTCAATACGGTAAAATGCTTCTGCTCAATCTGTGCGAGGCTCTGTTGGATATCATTCTTCGTCTTTGACTTTTCAATCAATACATAAATCCAACCCGCTGTATAATTATACCAGTTGTCAAGATCTTTCCCTCTTTTCCCCTGCGCTTCGAGGCTCCTAATTGTGCTGATGCTGGCCAGTGCATCAAATACTATATGAGATTTGTTATTGTGTTCTTTTAGTATGCCGGTGACTTTATAGGGTCCCTCAGTGCCCACTTTGAATGTTTCACCCAGGGGGTTCCCTTCCCGGAACAACTTCTTTGCCGCCTTTTTTGTAAGAACGACAGAAAATGGTTCTACCAATGCCGTTCTTGGATCTCCATATTCTAAATCATATTCAAAAAGATCCAACATCTCTGGATCAACAAAAAAACCTGCTACAGGTATGTTCACATTTTGCTCTATTTCCAGCCACATGTTCCCAAAGCCACGCATAATCCGCACGGCTTTTTGCACTCCGGTGTAATCTTCCAATAATTCTTGCTTCAACGGCAGTGTGGTAGTAGCCGTCTCGTTCCATATTTCTCCCTTAGAACCAATCGGTATCGAATTGACTCGATAGATGCGATTGCGCTTGGTGTTCGTTCGATCGTACATCATCTGGTCAGCCACTAACATAATGATGACCATCGATAGCGCCATGGCTACGGCTAAGCCAAAAATATTGATGAAGGAGAAAAAGCGATGCCGTAACAGGCTGCGCACGGCAGTCTTCAGGTAGTTTCTAAACATGGTATGGAATTTATGGAATCCGAAAAAGCGTGATGTGCAGGAGACGACTTACCATCTACTTTGTTACTTGTCCGCTGACTGTTTGACCATAAAATAGTAAATCAGAAAACCGATTGACACCGAAACAGCAAAAAGGCCGTATGGCAGTGGAGACTCCGGACTCACCGGTATATATTCCATAATGATGAGTGACAAACCGCCAAATAACGCAATCAAACCCCATTTCAAAGAAGCATACTTATTATCATCTGCTTTGTAGTGTTTAAAAATGGCCTGGGTGTCTTCGTTCACAAATCCCTTGTCGATCATCTTCTTTTTTAGAATGTAGTCGGTCATGACTTTAGTGAAGAAATAAATAGCTGCGCCAAGGCTGCCTAGCATGGAAACGGGCATTAATACTTCGTTTGTGCTCATTTTTTTGTCGTTTAATTGTTTTTGTTGGGGGGTAAGACAGTGCGTTTCAAACAAATGTTGCAGCGAACGAGAAATTCTTTTCGTCCGCGTGTTTATTCGGCACCTAAATCCTGTGAAGTTTTCTCTAACTTTCTGCAACATGAAATCGTAAGTAGGTGTCTAACCCCCTAATGATGGATGATAAGGCGCTGGTTTCGCAAGTTCTAAATGGCGACAGAATGGCCTTTAAACAATTGATCCGACAACATGAGAGATTGGTTGCGCATATGATCGGGCGGTTGATTGATGGGGAGGAAGATCGGCAAGAACTTTGTCAGGATGTGTTTTTAAGGGTGTATGACAAATTGGGGGAATTCACGTTTCAATCAAAGTTGAGTACCTGGATTGCGACCATTGCCTATAGATTAAGCATTAACCATTTGCGGAAGAAGAGAATAGAAGTGAGTGACATTCCGGACGAGGAAAGTTTCACCACTCACTTTATCTCGCAAGAAAATCCCGAAGAAAAACTGGAAGACGATGAGATGAATACATTAGTTTTGAAGTTGATTGGCCAACTACCCACCCAATATAAAGTTGTATTAACCTTGTACCATGTGGATAACATGACCTATCAGGAAATCGAAGCGGTAACAGGCATGCCGGAGGGAACGGTAAAAAACTATCTATTCAGAGCACGCCATTTGTTGAAAGAGAGTGTTAAAAAGTATCTTGGAAAAGAAGAATTGATATGAACCTACCTGATGAAGAATTGCAAAAGAAAGCTGAAGTCAATAATCCTGACGTCAGCGAAGATGGAATGGCTTATAAAAAGGTGTTCACGGCTCTTCCTATTGAGCCCGATTTTCGCTTGCCGGTGAATTTTGCTGATAACGTGGTGCAACAAATCGATGCGAAGGAAGCAAGAACCGCGGCACACGAAATGTATTGGTTAGCAGCTGGGTTGTTCCTGTTATTGGCGGGAGCATTGGTTGGAGCTCTGTTAATCGGATTTAGGCCAACTTTTGGTGGGTTTAGATTTTTCGGAAGCTACCCAGGACTCTTCGCTTTTGGTGTTTTGTTCCTGCTGTTCCTCCACTGGGTGGACAAAAGGCTGGTGCGGACGCCTACTCTATAGTTGGATGATGTAATATTTATCTCAAAAAAGGAGTTTCATTTTGATCTTTGTTGGCTAACATTGCTTGATCAATCGACAAGCCATGAAAAAACTAATTACCATTTTACTGTTTACAACACTTACTCAAGTGCTGGCGCAGAATACAGTTGGCGATAGCTGGGCCACCATCAAGACGAACGGCAGCGGAACCTTGGCCGTACTCTATTACGAACAAGCTGGCCTGATTCAAGAGGTGAATGGAAAACCAGAAGGGCTTTGTGTAGAAATTCTCAAAGATTTTGTCGACTTCGTGCAGGCGAAGCACAACAAAAAAATTACTCTTCAATATGTTGGTAAAGAACCCGTGTTTACCAATTTTCTTTCCGCGACTCAGAAAAGTACCAATCTCCTTGGTGTAACAAACGTGACGATTACAGATGAACGTAAAAAAATACTGAAGTTTACTCCTCCGTTTATCTCTAACCCAGTTGTTTTACTTACTCATAAAGAAGCCCCTGCCATTGCAAATTTTTCTGAGCTATCTAAGAAGTTGGAGGGTTACTCAGCGGAAATCATTGGTGGCAGTACACATGTGAAGTACATCAACAAGATCAAGAAAGAAAACTGGCCTTCTTTGACAATTACCTACGGGCCTTCCGGACAGGAGATAGTTAAAAAGATTGCTACAAATCCTAAGATTTTTACAATTCTCGATTTCACAGAGTTCGTAGACGCAAACCGGAAACGACTGCCCATCAAGAAACAAAATTTGGAGTTTGGCGATCCAGAGCAACTAGCTTTTGTTATGTCCAAGCGATCTGACTGGGATGAAATCTGGAAACTCTTTATGACGGACGAATATCGAAAAAGCCCAAAATACAGGAAGAATATCTCCGATAACTTAGGGATGGCTTTTTTGAGTATCCTGAAGTAGCCCCAAAGTGCAAAGAGGTTAGAAGTCACCTCAAAAATATTTGTTGTCTTGACAGGTTTCGACAAGCCTGCCTGTCCGGTAGGCAGGCTGCCAATGACATCTTGCTTTTTTATTGGTAGTTGAGTTGTATTCCGTGTTTGTTTGCCAATAAAGTTAATAGTTTGAGTTCGCGCTCTTGTAGCTTTGCCTGATAATTTTTAATCCCTGTCTCTAC
>Ga0209972_10001783_pt1 | contig 18273 bp, 18 predicted proteins | sample NOAtaG_7_FD_187302 | JGI IMG/M metagenome (GOLD analysis project Ga0209972, IMG submission 187302) | Freshwater lake microbial communities from Lake Erie, under a cyanobacterial bloom - NOAA_Erie_Diel1S_2200h metaG (SPAdes) (version 2) | ecosystem: Environmental > Aquatic > Freshwater > Lake ... | reverse complement strand
TTCGCACACCGTGCGCGCCTTGCCGATCGGCAGGGTGTACTCGTCCTCGGGCACTTCCTCGCGGAACGCGCGGTAGATGCGCTTCGGCTCGAAGTAGAGGACGGGGTCCGGATCACGCAGCGCGGAGACCAGGAGGCCCTTCGCGTCGTAGGGCGAGCTCGGCATCACGACCTTGAGGCCGGGGGTGTGCGCGTAGATCGCCTCGGGCGAATCGCTGTGGAGCTCGGGCGCGTGGATGCCGCCGCCGACCGGGATGCGGATCGTCATCGGCACGGTGAACGCGCCGCGGGTGCGGCTGCGCATGCGCGCGGCGTGCGAGCAGATCTGGTCGTACGCCGGGCCGAGGAAGCCTTCGAACTGGATCTCGGGCACGGGGTGCAGGCCGCCCATCGCGAGGCCGATCGAGAGGCCGATGATGCCCGACTCCGCGAGCGGCGTGTCGAACACGCGCTTCTCGCCGAAGCGCTTCTGCAGGCCTTCGGTGACGCGGAACACGCCGCCGTTGACGCCGATGTCCTCGCCGAGAAGCACGATGTTCTCGTTCTTCTCCATCTCCTGGATGAGCGCGAGGTTGATGGCCTGGACAAGATTGAGATTCGCCATGGAAGTGTCCGGATCTGTCGGGTGCGTTCGGTCGTCTGTCGCTCGAGAGAACTCGCGGGTCAGTGATGCGCGGCCTGCGCCTCGGCGCTCATCTGCCGCGCGCGCTCCTGCGCCTCGGGCGGAAGCTGCGACGGGTCCTGTCCGAGCGAGTGGGTGTGCATGGTGTCGCGCTGCGCGGCGAGGTCGGTGGGAATGTCGGCGTACATCGAGTCGAAGAAGTCGGCGCGGTGCGGCGCCGCGATGCCCTCGGCGCGCGCGACGGCGTCGGCGTTCTCCTTCTCGATCTTCTCGGCGAGCGCGGCTTCCTTCGAGTCATCCCACAGCTTGCGGGCGACCATGTAGTTGCGCAGGCGGATGATCGGATCGCGCGCCTTCCATGCGTCGACCTCGGCCTTGTCGCGGTAGCGCGTCGCGTCGTCGGCGGTCGTGTGGTCGCCGAGGCGGTAGGTCACCATCTCGACGAAGCACGGGAGGCCCGTCTGACGGGTGTACTCGACCGACTTCTTCATGGTGTAGACCGTGGCGAAGAGGTCGTTGCCGTCGCACTGCATGCAGGGCATGCCGTAGGCGATGCCGCGCTGCGCGAAGGTGGGCGCGGCGCTGTTGATCTTGGACGGGGTCGAGATCGCCCAGAAGTTGTTCTGGCAGACGAAGACGACCGGGATCTTGAGGTTCGACGCGAAGTTGCAGGCCTCGTGGAAGTCGCCTTCGCTCGAGGCGCCGTCGCCGAAGAAGGTGCAGGCGATGCGGTCGAGGCCCTGGTAGCGCGCGGCCATCGTGAGGCCGGCGGCGTGAAGCATCTGCGTTCCGAGCGGCACATAGATCGGCGTCACCCAGTGCGGCTTCGGCATCGCGTTGCCGCGCTCGTCGCCCATCCAGTGGAGGAGGATCGCTTCCTTCGGGACGCCGCGCCAGAAGAGGCCGCAGTTCTCGCGGTAGCAGGTGACCATCCAGTCGTCCTTGCGCAGGACATAGGCGGCGCCGAGGCTGGTCGCCTCCTGGCCCATGTTCTGCGGGTAGGTGCCCATGCGGCCCGAGCGCTGCAGACGGAACGCGACCTGGTCGAGCTGGCGGCACGACGACATCGCCTCGTACAGCTTGACGAGGTCGGCGTCGGGGATCAGGCCCTTCCCGAGCTTCTCGTCGAAGTTGCCCTTCTCGTCGAGAATCGAGATGCGTTCGATCTTGGTTTCGTAGGCGGTGGTGATGGGCATGGTGGACTCGAGAAAGGACTGCCGTAGCCAGTTGATGCCGACGACGCGTGACGCCTGGCGGCCGTCGGGCTTCGACGGGCGAAACGCCCCCGAAACACCGCCGTCCGACGGAATCCCGTCGCGGTCGATGAGTGTAGCAGCGCCCCCCCTCCGCTTGCCCCGCGCGGATCGCGTACCGGAGCCGCCGTTTGCCCCCGCCGACACGAACCGTGACGCCGCCGGCCGCCCATGCGTCCCAATAGTGAAGCGACGTGGTGAAGCGCCGTGGTGAAGCGCCGTGGTGAAGCGCCGTGGTCAAGCGCCCTGGTGAAGCGTCCGAGTAGTGCTCGCCAGCCCTCCCCTACTCGACCAACACCACCCACGGAGGCTCACGGAGCGCGCGGGCCAGTCCCGCGTCCGCGGTGATCAGCGGAACTCCCTCCTCGACGGCGATCGCTGCATAGATCGCGTCGTAGGCCCCGACCCGTTGGCCCAGCAACTCGAGGTACCGATCGATGGGTGTACGCGCCCACGGAACACGGTCCATCGGCAGACGAGCGATCGTCGTAGCACAGGACCCGAGGAGAGCGGCTCCTCGACACTGCTTGGTGACCGCCGACATCACCTCGGCAAAGAACACCTCCGGCACAATGAACGGTGCTGGCGCGAGCGGCTCTCCATCCGCGCGACGGACCAAGTCGAGAAGCATCTCCGTCGTTTCCGTCGCTTGCTCTGGAATGAACCAGCGAGCTGTAACGGACGCATCGAGCACGCTCCGTGTCGGAGCACGAGCTCCAGTCCTTTCCCCAACTGCGATCATCCTCTACCTCCTGATTGATCATCGTGTTCTGACCGATCTTCCGACTGCCTTCCGCTCGAAGCGTCGAGGATCTGCTGGGTCCGCTCGTCACGGAGCTTGTTGATGAACTCCGCCGCTGTGAGATCCGCGTCGGGAGGACGACCCTCTTCCCTCCACTGCTTCGCGATCGCCTCACGCACGCGCCGAATGTCTGCGATCAGCTGTGCGCCACGCTCCGCCCGCTCGTGTTCCTCAAATCGCCCTGTCATCCGATACCTCCTGAACTCCTCGAACGGAATCACCGCCGCCACCGGCTTTCCGCGCCGAAGGATGAGCGTGTAGCCGCCGTGCCGCCGCACGCGGTCGACCTCGGTGCCAAGCGCCGCGCGCAGCGCCGCCAGCGGAAACGCCCGCGCGCCGTCGGGGATGTCCGCCTTCGACGGGCGCTCGCGCTTCGCACCCGACTTCGGCTGCTGCTTCTGCTTCGGTCGCGCCGCGGACTTCAACTTCGCCCCGTCACGCCTCGATTTTGTTCGCGACTTCGTTCGCGACTCCGTTCGCGACTCCGTTCGCGACTCCGTTCGCGACTCCGTTCGCGACTCCGCCCGCGTTTTCTGCTGTTTCGCCCGCTTCTTTGCCGCCATAGGTTCGACTCCTGAACTGTACAACTCGAAGTGTACACTTCAGTTTCCGCGCGATCGCGGGCCACGACACATTTCCACGCAGATTCTTCACATCGCTTCCAGAAAGGGTCTCTCACGGAGGCACGGAGCTCACGGAGACCAAGTCTTTCAATCGGAGCGTCCCGCGCGAAGGCGAGGAAGAGGATTGGATGCGCCGTCTCAAACCCCTCCCACCGGTCTCGGCGCTCTCCCATCACTCTTCTGCCCGTTCCTCTTCATCCCCTTCCCTCCAAGCAGCCGGCGCCCGGCTTCCCCTGCCCTCCGCGCCTCCGTGTCTCCGTGAGAAAAATCCGTCACCGCGCGTCCGCCGCACAACGCACGCGCCGAAAGCGACCGCCCGCGACGGCGCCTCTGCAGGAAGTCAAACCCGCGCCGCAGCCTCGAGCGCCTGCGCCAGATCCGCGATCAGGTCGCGCGGATCCTCGAGACCGATGCTCAGCCGCAGAAGCGTGCCGTCGTTCGACGCGGCATCGGCAAACGCCGGCGCGATGCGCCAACCGCGGATGTCGCTCGCGACGACAAGGCTCTCGAACCCGCCCCACGAGAAGCCCATGCCGAAGTAGCGCAGGCCTTCGAGGAACGCCTTCGTGTGCGCGCGGCCCGCGGGATGCGCGCGCAGCACGCAGCCGAACAGCCCGGTCGAACCCGTGAAATCGCGCTTCCACAGCGCGTGATCGGCGTGCGACGGAAGCGCCGGATGCAGCACGCGCACGATCTCCGGCCGCGACTCGAGCCACCGCGCGACCTCGAGCGCGCTCGCCTCGTGACGCTTCACGCGCACCTCGAGCGATCGCATGCCGCGCAGGCATGTCATGCAGTCGTCGGGGTGCGCGTAGTGCCCGTGCGCCTCGGCCGCGGTCTTCACGCGCTTCCACCACGCATCGTCGGCGCAGGTGACGGCGCCGAGCAGGATGTCGCTGTTCCCCGACTGGTACTTCGTGAGCGCGTGGATCACGAGGTCGACGCCGTGCTCAATCGGACGGAAGAAGAGCGGCGTGGCCCAGGTGCTGTCGATGATGGTCGCGATACCGCGCGCGCGGCAGATGCGCGTGATCGCCGGCACATCCTGAACCTCGAAGGTGAGCGACCCAGGCGACTCCATGAACACGACGCGCGTGTTCGGGCGGATGAGCGACTCGATCGCTGCGCCTGCGCGCGGGTCGTAGAAGGTGGTCTCGACGCCGAGCTTCGCGAGGACCTGCGTGCACAGGTACCGCGTCGGGCCGTAGCACGAGTCGGTCATCAGGAGGTGATCGCCCGCGACGAGCGACGAGAAGAGCGCGACCGACACCGCCGCGAGCCCGCTCTCGACGACGACCGCGCCCGCCGCGCCATCGAGCGACGCGAGCATGCGCTCGAGCTCGCGCGAATTCGGGTTTCCGATCAGCCCGTAGGTGTACGGCCCCGTGCGCGTGTTCGCCGTCATCGCCGCTTCAAGTTCGTCGAGCGTCTTGAAGAGGACGGTCGAGCCGCGGTGGATCGGCGTGTTGACGAACCCGCGGTTCGCGGCCGGATCACGCGCGGTGTGCGCGAGGCGCGTGCCGATGCCGCGGGGGTCGGGGTTGCCTTGCGGAATGCCGTTTGGATTGTCGTTGCTCACGCGGAGAGCGTAGCGGGTGCCCACGAGCTCGAGCGTCCCGCGCGGATCGTGGCCGACCTCAGCTCCGACCTTCGGTCGGGATGGGCGCCGGTCCATCTGCAGCTTCGAGCGCTGACTCGGATGTAGGCGTGTAGAGATGCGCCGGGATCGACGGCTCAAGCCGGAAGTGAAGGCTGCGGAACTCCGGATCCACCGACACTGGGAGTCGGAAGAAGTATGTCTCTCCGAGATAGAGGCTCCACGCAAGATCGTCGGACTTGCTGTCGACTGTCATCGCCAGCGACAGAAATCCTGTCCCGTCGCTCGAAGCCTCAAGCGAGTTGAACGGCGAACTACGATCGAGCACAAGCGAGATGGTCTGGCCTTTCATCCGCACGACGAGGTCGACCGCTTGAGGAAACGCTCGGAGCGAGCCATCGCCCGTCTGAACGGGTGCGAGACGGATGGTGCCATTGATCGAGCCCGTGGCCTCGGATCGGAAGCGAACTCGCAGTTGCGTGTCGGAGGGGAATCGGAAGCCGTAGACCACCTGATCGGCGGTTCCGCCTGCGATCGTCGAATCCGACGATTCGCCGCCCGCCGCATCGCGCGGACGCACTGGCGCCGAAAGCAGCGTGCAGCCGAGCGAGACCCAGTCGCGACGACCGAAGAGCGGCATCGAGTTCAGGACTCGTCCGTCCACCATGGCGATCGCGTTGATGCCCGACGCGGGCGGGGTGGGCCGCTCAGCCGAACGCGAACCGACTCCAGCGACACTGCTCCTCTCGGCCGGAGCATGCGCGACGCACCCGACGAGCATGGCCGCGGTTGCCAGCAGCGGGAAGGCGAGGGATCGGTAGCCCATCATCGTTGATGCTTCTGGCGCTGCGGGGCGCCTTGGCGACGACCGCTCAGTCCTTGATCGGCCGCAGCGCGATGTTCCTGAACTCGATGTACGCACCCTCGCTCTGCAGGGCGATGCGGCCCTTGTTCACTTCGACGCCGGTCGCGATGTTCTGCAGGAGGCCGTTCACCCAGAGCTCGATCGTGCCGCCGTTCACGACGATGCGGTACTTGTTCCACTCGCCGAGCGGCTTCTCGTTGGTGTCGTGGCGCTTCTTGGTGTGGCGCCCGTTGGTACGCGACGAATCGACCGTCGCGATGTACTCGCCGATGTTCCAGAAATCGCCTGCGTTCTTCGAGTGAAGCTGCGCTTCCATCGACTTCGGCCACACCGTGTCGTCGCCGATCGTGCGGAGAAGCACACCCGAGTTGCCCGGGCCCTTCGCAGGGTCGAAGCGCCACTCGAGCTCGAGCACATAGTTGTCGTAGAGCGCCTCGGTCTGGATGTAGCCGATCGGCCGGCCCGCGCACTGGAGCACGCCGTCCTTCACGCTCCACACCGACATCGGGTCCTTCTTGTCATTCGTCAGATCGGGCACGAACGCCTTCCAGCCGGTCGTGTCCTTGCCGTTGAAGAGCTCGACCTTCTCGCCGAGCTGGAGCGGCTTGCCATCGTGCGTGAAGTTGCTGCTCGCGGAGATCGGGGGCACGGCCGGCTTCGGCGGCGCATCCTTCTTCGTCTCGTTCAACGGCGCATTCTGAAGAGTCGCGAGGAGCGGCAGGCCTGCGAGAACGACGAGGACGAGTGACTTCACGATCATGGGGGGCTCCGTTTCGGACCGGCAGTGTAACGCTTACGCCACCACCGCCTGCGCGTCTCCTCGGCAGTCGCTCGCCGCGATGTAGCCGTCCGCGACGCGCCGAATGCACTGGGCGCGGCCGAAAGCGATCGACTTCTCGCCCGCGACCTTCACCTCGTGGCCGCGGCGGCGCAGCTCGGCAAGCGTCTCGGCGGGGAAACCGGGCTCGACATCGAGCTTGAGCCCCTCGCTCACCTGCCACCGTGGCGCGTCGAGCGCGGCCTGCGGGTTCGCGCGGTGATCCTCAAGTCTCGACGCGATCTGCAGTTGCCCCTGCGGCTGCATGTAGCCGCCCATGCAGCCGAACGCAACATGTGGCCGCGCCTTGCCCGACGCCGCGTCGCGCGCGACGAGCAGGCCCGGGATGATCGTGTGGTACGGCAGCTTCGCGGGCGCGTACTCGTTCACATGGCCCTTCTCGAGCGTGAAGCACGCGCCGCGGTTGTGCATCGCGATGCCGGTGCCCGGAATCACGATTCCCGAGCCGAATCCCTGGTAGTTCGACTGGATGAGCGACACCATGTTGCCGTCCGCATCGGCCGTGCAGAGGAGGATCGTGCCGCCGGTCTTCGGCGGGCCGTGGTTGAAGTCCTGCGCGCGCGTCGGATCGATCTCGGCCGCAAGCTTCGCAAGCGCCGCGCGGTCGAGGAGCGACGCGGTGGTGACGCGCATCGCGGCCGGGTCGCCGACCTCGCGGTGCACGGTGCGGAACGCGAGCTTCATCGCCTCGGCCGCGAGATGCACGGCGTCGGCGCAATCGGGCGAAAGGTCGGCGAAACGCGGATTGGCCGTCGAAACCTCGAGGATTCCGCGCGCGATCTGCGCGGCGATGCCTTGGCCGTTCGGCGGAATCGCGCACATCGTCGACGCGCCGAAAGGCGACTCGAGCGGCGTGACCCACTCGGCCTTGTGCGCGGCGAGATCGCGTTCATCGAGCAACGCGCCGTCGGCGCGCGCTGCGTCGGCGATGCGGCGCGCGAGCGAACCCATGTAGAACGACGCGCCCTCGGTGCGCGCGATCTCCTCGAGCGTGCGCGCGTGGTCGGCGAGCACGATGCGCTCGGCCGCGCGCGGCGCGCGCCCGTTCGGCGCAAACACGCGCTTCCACTCGGCGAACGGCGCAAGCGCGGGGTACGCGCGCGCCCAGAGATCGGCCGTGCGCGGCGCCACGAGATATCCGTCGCGCGCGAAGCGGATCGCGGGTTCCATCAGGTCTGCGAACGGCAGACGCCCGAAGCGCTTCCACATCGCGGTCCAGCCCGCGACGGCGCCCGGCACCGTGACCGGCTCCCAGCCTCGCACCGGCATGCCGCGCTTCCCGTCGAACGCGCTGCGCGGCTGCCGCGCGGGCGAACGGCCCGACGCGTTGAGCCCGACGACCTCGCCGTTGAAGACCGCCAGCGCGAACGCATCGCCGCCGATCCCGTTCGTCGTCGGCTCGAGCACCGCCATCGCCGCTGCGGTCGCCACCGCCGCATCGGCCGCGTTGCCCCCGCGGCGCATGATCTCGAGCCCCGCCTGCGCTGCGAGCGGCTGGCTCGTCGCCACCGCCATCGACCCGCACACGGCGGGCCGGCGCGCGTCGTACGGCAGGGTCCAGTCGATGTCGCTTCCGGCGTCGGCCGAGTTCTCGGCTGTTTCGTTCATGTGGAGCTCCTTCGAGGCATGGCAACCCCGCAACGCACAGCCTACCCTCCCCGCCTGCCGCAACCACCCGCTGTGGTACAACACGCTTCGCGCCCTTTCGGCGCGTTTGAGGATCCACGATGGCCGGAGTCAAGCAACCCTCGGACAAGAGCCACTTCCTGCTTCCCGACCTTGGCGAGGGTCTCGCCGAGGCGGAGCTCATCAGCTGGAAGGTGAAGGCGGGCGACACCGTGAAGGAGTCGCAGACGCTCGCCGAGATGCAGACCGACAAGGCGCTCGTCGAGGTGCCGTCGCCGTGGGCGGGCACCGTGACCGAGATCTGCGGCAAGCCCGGCGACATCATCAAGGTGGGCGCGGTCCTCGTGCGCTACGGCGCCGCGAAGGCCGCCGCGGCCCCCGCGCCCGTCGCGGTCGGCGCCGCCAGCGCGAGTTCGAACGGGAACGCCTGCATGTCGAGCCAGATCGCGGCGGGCGCGCCCGCTGCGGAAGGGGATCAGGGCACCGTCGTCGGCACGATGTCCGGCACGCTCACCGTCAGCGACCGCTTCGCGCGCCGCGCGCCCGAGGCCGCGGTCGCCGTGCGCGATGGCAAGGCGATGGCGACCCCAGCCGTGCGCGGGCTCGCGAAGAAGTTCGGCGTCGACATCCAGAAGGTCCCCGGCTCCGGCCGCGGTGGCCGCGTGACCGCGAGCGATGTCGCAGCGTTCGCCGAGGGTGGCACCGCCACGATGGTCGAGCCGAGTGCGGCCGGCGTCGCCGGGTTCGCGCCGCGCGCGGCCACGATCGCGCCGGGCTCCGTCTACATCGACCAGAACGATGTCGCGCAGCGCGTGCCGTTCCGCGGCGTCCGTCGCAAGATCGCCGAAGCGCTCTCGCGCAGCGTGCAGACCGCCGTCCACTTCACCGTGGTCGACGAGGCCGATGTCACCGCGCTCGAGGCGAAGCGCAAGGAATACTCGAAGGTCGTCGGTGAGAAGCTCTCGATGCTTCCCTTCATCATGACCGCGATCTGCCGCGCGCTGAAGAAGCACCCGAGCCTGAACGCGGTCGTCGACGACGCGAAGGGCGAGATCATCCTGAAGAGCGCCGTGAACCTCGGCTGCGCGGTCGACACCGACGCAGGCCTCATGGTGCCCGTCATCAAGAACGCCGGCGCGCTCGCGCCCGTACAGATGTCGCAGAGCGTGAAGACGCTCGCCGCGAAGTGCAAGGACCGCACGATCGCGCGCGAGGATTCGCTCGGCGGCACCTTCACGATCTCGAATGTCGGCAGCTACGGCGGCATGTTCGCGACGCCGGTCATCAACTACCCCGAGGTCGCGATCCTCGCCGCTGGCCGCGCCAAGGAGCGCGTCTGCGTGAAGGACGGCAAGTTCTACGCGGGCCTCGTGCTGCCGCTCTCGCTCTCGTGCGACCACCGCGTGGTCGACGGCGCGGAAGGCGCGCGGTTCCTGAACACCGTCGTGAAGCTGCTCGAGGATCCCGACGCGCTGCTCTCGTAACGGGCCGCGGCGGCAAGACTGCGAGATTTCCATGCGCAACGCATTGTCCGTCGCCCTGCTCGCCGCAACGCTCGCGTCCTGCGCGTCGAACCAGCCGTATCTCACGCACGAGCCGTCGAAGGACTCCGTCGCCGAGTTCACGGCGCCGAAGGGCTCGACCTACACCGCCGAGCTTCCGTTCAGCGCGGGCACCGGCTACGCGTGGACCGCGTCGCGCTTCGACGAGAAGATCGTGAAGCTCGAGGGCCAGTCGTCGCGACGCGCGCACGACGATGCGCGCGTCGGTGGGCCGATGATCGAGGAAATGCGCTTCAACCTCGTCGGCAAGGGCGAGACGATCATCGTGTTCGAGCTCAAGCGGCCGTGGGAGAAGGATGTCTCCGCGATCGACACGCGCTCGGTCAAGGTCACGGTCAAGTAACCGCGCCCGCGCGGCGGGGAAACCATGCAGAACGCCACGATCGCCAACCTCGCGGGTGAATGCCGCGCGTTCTTCGCGTTCGAGGCCGCGTTCGCGATCGACCTCGCGCGCGCGGCTGCTCGCTTTCCCGCGAGCGCGCGCGAGGCGCTGCCGCAGAGCCGGCGCGTGCCGGCAGACGCGGACTTCTCGCAGAAGCCGCTGCGCATCGTGGTCGAGCGTGCGCCCATCGTGATCGAGCATGCGCCGAGCTTGATCGGCGCGTGGCGTACCGAGACCGCGGTCGAGGTCACGCTCTACGACTTCGGTGCCGTGAGCGTGTCGTTCCGCATTCCGATCGAAGCATCGCCCGCGCAGCTGCGCACGCTTGCGGCGGGGCTCTGGAACAACGCCGCGCTCGCGACCGCCGCGCGTGCGTGCGTCGAGGAAGTGCTCGCGACGCTCGGCGACGCGGCGACGCGCCCCGAACTGCGCGGCGTGCCCGAGGACTACATCGTGTTCGTCGTCGACCCGGCGAGCACGGGCGGCGTTGCGCCCTCTGTCGCCGCGTTCGGCGCCGAAAACCTCGCCGCGCTCGTGCAGCTCGAGGACCAGCCGCTTTCCGCCGAGGAAATCGCGGACGCGACCGCGAACACGCTTGCGTACGGACAGCACGACCTCGTGCTCGTCGACTGGGCCGCCGCGTTCGTGGTGGACGCGTCGCCCGCAGCAACGCTCGCGGTGCTTGAACTCGCGAATGTGCAGCTCGTCGAGCTCAAGCATCTCGACAGCGAGCTCGACCGCGGCCTCGACCAGGTGTGGGCGATGGCGAACGACCGCAGCCTCTTCTCGCGCTTCCGCCTGCGCGCGAACCTGCGCAAGCTGACCGAGCTCGAGCTCGAGGGCGCCGCGCTCTTCGACGGCGTGACGAACGCGCTCAAGCTGTTCGGCGACGCGTCGCTCGCACGCGTCCAGCGCGCGGCGGGCCGGCGCTTCCGCATCGAGGACTGGGAGAAGTCGATCGCGCGCAAGCTCGAGACGCTCGGCTCGGTGACGGAGCGGCTCGAGAGCCGCCAGTCGCAGTACCGCAGCGAACTGCTCGAGTGGATCATCATCGCGCTGATCGCGTTCGAGATCGTGAGGACGTTTCTTTAGCGGTCGCGGCTGCGGCCGCGACCTCTGGTTCTAGAGAGCGTTGCTTGAGCGGTCGCGGCTGCGGCCGCGACCTCTGGCGGAATACCAGCGGAGTGCCATCACGAGCGCGGAGCGAAGCGAAGCGCGAGCGGGTTGGCGAGAATTTCCCCAAACGTGCCGTGTGGCATCACCTCTGGTGATGGCGGACTCGAACGCGCAGCGTGCGCTCAGCCCGCAGTCTGAATGCGAAGCGCGCGTTCGAAGCCGCCACTACCCCCTGCTGCGCAGGGGGATAGTGCCACACGGCACATCCTGCGACCTCCAGCACCGTCCGCTCAGGCTTCGCTGCGCTCCGCCTTCGTCAGCGTCAGCGCCACCGACCTGATGCGCTAGCCTTCCCCCATGCCCCCCGCCCCCCACCGCGTCACTCCGCTCCGCACCGGCGCGTTCCGCCTCGATGGCGGCGGCATGTTCGGCCTCATCCCGAAGACGATGTGGTCGCAGTGGACCTCGCCCGATGCCGACAACCGCATCGCGCTCTCGACGCGGTCGCTGCTCGTCGAGACCGCACGCGACGGACTCGTGCTCGTCGAGGCCGGCTGCGGCGACAAGTGGACCGACAAGGAGCGCGCGATGTACGCGCTCGAGCGCCGCACCGCGAGCGACGCGCTGCGCGAGGCGGGCGTCGACCCTGCGGACATCGCGCATGTGGTCGTCACCCACCTCCACTTCGACCACGCGGGCGGCCTCACGCTTGCCGCGGACGGCGGCCCCGTGCCCACTTTCCCTCGCGCGCGCATCCATGTGCAGCGCACCGAATGGCACGACGCCCTCGCGAACAAGAGCACGATGACGCGCACCTACCTGCGCACGCATCTCGACCCGATCGCACCGCAAGTCGAGCTCCACGACGGCGAATGCTCGCCGCTCGCGGGCTTCACACTGCTCCCGACGGCGGGCCACACCTGGGGCCACCAGTCGGTGCTCGTCGACGGCGCGACCGCCGACGCCGGCGCCGCGCGCTACCTCTTCGCGGGCGACGCGTGCCCGACCATCCACCACGCGCATCCGGCCGCGAGCCTCGGCTACGACATGATGGCCTACGAAGCGATGCTCTCGAAGCGGCGCGTTCTCGGGCGTGCCTCGGACGAAGGCTGGATCGTCGCCTTCGACCACGACCCGCTGCACGCCTTCGCGCGCGCGGCGACGCGCGACGGCCGCGTCGAGCTCGAGCCCGTGCCGGCGCGTGCGTAAATCCGTCATGCCCCTCGCACAGCCTTCGCCGCTCCCGTATCCTGCGGCCATGCGACTGTTCCGCACGATCTCCATCCTTGCCCCCCTCGCCGTCACCGCGTTCGCGGCCGCGCAGGACGAGGCGCCGCCGAGCCCGACCTTCACGCCGAGCACCAACCCGATCATCGGCTACCTGATCGGCGCCGTGCTGTTCGGCATCATCGTGGCGATCTCGCTCATGCCGTCGAAGCGTTCGCATCAGGATCTCTGATCGTCCGCGCGTTCGACCGCGAGTCTGCGTCCGTAACCCGTCACGATGTCGACCGAACCAGCCAACACCTCCGCCCGCTCGCGCTTCGGCTCGATGCATCTGCTCGTCGCGGCGAATGTCGTGGCGCTCGGATTCCTGGCGGTGGTCGAACTCTCCGCCGCGGCGCGCGCCCAGCAGCGTCCGCGCGGAACCTACACCGCCGCTTCCGGCCGCATCGAAGGCACCGAGACCCACGCGCTCTACATCGTCGACGAGTCGACGCAGGAGATGATCGCGGTGCAGTGGGACCCGCGCGCCAAGCAGGTGAAGGGCCTCGGCTACCGCAGCATGGGCGCCGACATGGGCGACATCGTGCGGCCGCGTTCGAACTGAGCCAAACATGCAGGTTTCCAAGGCCATCCTCGCCACCTCCGCCTTCGCCATCACGGCGCTGGCGATCGTGCAGGCCGGCAAGTTCGAGCAGTCGGCCGACGCGGGCACCGCGCTCATCGGCCAGGGCGGCGTGATCGCGATCACGAGTTCGGTCGGCCAAGGCCCCGACGAAGAGCCCTACGAGACGCTCTACATCATCGACAACCGCTCGGAGATGCTGTTCATCTACGGCATGGACGGCGGCGCGAACCCGCGGCTCGCCCTGCGCGGCGGCGCGAGCCTGCCGGCGCTCTTCCGCGCCGCCCGCGGCGGCTGAACCGTGCGCACTGCGATGACCTCCGAACCCGGACCCGCCGACCTCCGCGCGATCCCGCTCCCGCTGCGGCGCCCGGTCGACGCCATCATGGCCGCGCGCCGGGCCGACAGCTTCGGCAAGCGCTCGATCAAGGCCGCGTCGAAGGACTTCGCGCTGCGCCTCGCCATCTCGATGACCGACCTCACCACCCTCGAGGGCAAGGATTCCCCCGAGAAGGTGCGTGCGCTCTGCCGCAAGGCGATCTCGCCGGCCCCCGCCCTCGACGCGGCCCTGCGCGCCGCAGGCCGCGCGCCGATCCCGAGCGTGGCCGCGATCTGCGTCTACCCGAACCTCGTCGCCGTGGCGCGCGAGGCCCTCGCAGGCTCGGGCGTGAAGGTCGCCTCGGTCGCGACCGGCTTCCCGAGCGGCCAGTTCCCGCTCGCGGTGCGGCTCGACGACACCCGCCGCGCGGTCGAGGCAGGCGCCGACGAGATCGACATGGTCATCAGCCGCGGCGCGTTCCTCGCGGGCGAGTACGCGCTGGTCGCCGACGAGATCGCGCGTGTCAAGGAGGCCTGCGGCCCGGCGCACCTCAAGATCATCCTCGAGACGGGCGAGCTCGAGACCCTCGACTCGGTCCGCTACGCGAGCGACCTCGCGATCCGCGCGGCGCTCTCGGTCGGACCGGCCACCGACGGCGAGATCTTCATCAAGACCTCGACCGGCAAGGTCACCCCGGCGGCGACCATGCCCGTCGTCCTCGTCATGCTCGAGGCGATCCGCGATGCCTACCGCGAGACCGGCGTGCGCATCGGCATGAAGCCGGCGGGCGGCATCCGCAGCGCGAAGGCCGCCATCGCACAACTCGTGATGGTCCAGGAGACGCTCGGACCCGACTGGCTGCACCCCCACCTCTTCCGCTTCGGCGCGTCGACGCTGCTCAACGACATTCTTCGGCAGATCGCGCGCCTCGCGCGCGGCGGCTACGCGGCGCGCGACGACTTCGCGGAAGCCTGAGCGGCTGGCCAAACCTCTCGCACGCAGAAGATTTTCCGAAGCTTCGCGCCGACGAGCGAGAACCCGCGTTCCCACACGGAATGTCCGTGAAAGGACCGCGTCCGGGCGGGATATTTGCCCAATCTCCACCCCATCCCCTGCAACGACGGCGCGGTTTCGCGTATCCTCGTCGCTCAGTCATTTCTTTTGGGCCGCAATCAGGCGGCCTGTAACCCGTTCCCTAGGGTTACCTGTCGGTTTCCGTCCATGTCAGATCGTCTCCGTATGGATCCCGCGCCACTCGGCGCCCCCCCGCAAGGAAGCGGCTCGGCTCAGGCCGGGCGCTGTCTGTCCGTCTGTCCTCAGATCGGAGTTGGGGGGGGCGCATGAGCGACAACATCCCCGCGTCGCAGCGCCGCATGGCGAAGGGAACCCTGTTCGGCTACCGGGTGCGCAAGCACATCGGTGACGGCGCGTGGAGCCGGGTGTACGAGGTCGAGGATGTCAAGTCCCACACCGCCTACGCCCTCAAGCATGTGATCTCCGAAGGCGAGAAGGAAGACCGCTACCTCGACCAGCTCCGCGCGGAGTGGGACATCGGCAGCAAGCTCGACCACCCCGCGATCCGCAAGCTGGTGGCGCTCGAGCACCAGGGTGCTTGGCTCGCCCGCAACGCCCGCGACCTCGGCCTCGTGATGGAGCTCGTCGACGCTGCGCCGCTCTCCGAGCAGAAGCGCCCGCCGATGCCCGAGTGCATCAAGATCTTCCGCGATGTCGCGGGCGCGCTCTCGCACATGCACTCGAAGGGCTTCGTCCATGCGGACATGAAGCCGCTGAACATCCTCTACACCGACGACCGCCGCACGAAGGTCATCGACCTCGGGCAGGCCGCGAAGAGCGGCACCATGAAGGCGCGTCTGCAGGGTTCGCCCGGATTCATCGCGCCCGAGCAGGCGACCGAGGCCCGCAGCGAGAAGAACGCGAAGGGCAAGGACACGAAGCAGTACGAGCCGGTCACCGAGCTCACCGATGTCTTCAACTTCGGCGCGACGATGTACTGGATCCTCACGCGGCTCCACTCGCCCGCGACGCAGCACACGCCGACGGCGAAGACGCTGGTGCTGCCGCCCGAGCGCCTCGGCCCCGGCACGCCGATCCATCAGGCCGACCGCTCGGTGCCCGAACAGCTGTCGGTGCTCATCCAGGACTCGCTCGAGAAGCTGCCGACGCGGCGCAAGCCGATGTCGTGGGTGCTCTCGCAGCTCGAGGAGCTCGCCGCGCAGATGCCGATGCCGGCGCATGCGTGACGGAATCCCGTCCTCAGAGTTCGGTTGCAGCGCCAGCCCACTCCGCGTCCCACACGGCGTAGCCGCCGAGGAACGCGTTCGAGTTCGCCCCCAGGACGCAGCCTTCGGGCACTTCCTTGAGCGCCTTGGAGTTGCCGCCGCCGATGACGACGACATCGGGTAGCAGCGCCGCGCGCAGCAGCTTGACGCATTCCGCCACATGGCCGCGCCACTTGCGCGTGCCGAGTCGCTCGCGTCCGCGCACGCCGAGGTAATCCTCGAACTCCTGGCCCTTGCGGTACGGCAGATGCGCGAGCTCCATCGGCAGCACGCGCCGACCCGCGATCAGGCAGGTGCCGAGGCCGGTGCCGAGGCCGAGGAAGAGCATCGTCTCGTCGCGCAGGCCCGCGGCGCGGTGACTGCCGATCGCCTGCATCGCGGCGTCGTTCAGGATCTTGACGGGCATGCCGAACGCGCGGCGGTAGTCGAAGTCCTTCCAGCCTGGGCCGAGGTTGACCGGGTCGCGCAGCGGGCGGCCGTTCTTGATCGGCGTCGGCAAGCCGATCGTGATGCGGTCGACGCGCTCGCCCGCGAGGAGCGCCGGAAGGTCGCGCACGAGCTGCTCGGGCGTGTAGTTCGGCCCCGATGGCGTCGCGCGCTTGTCGGGCCAGTGCGCGCACCGCGCCTTGGCGTTGGTGCCGCCGATATCGAGGGTGATGGTGACGGGCTTGGTCGACGACGCTGCGGACATGCGGCTTTCGTCGGCAAAAGCGCTCGCCTCAATTGAGGACTGTGCGCACAGATCGCGGGAAAGCAGCGGACGAGGCCGCGAATCGATCACCATCCGCGTCCCAGGCAGGGTGGTCTCAACCGATCATCGCAACGCTTCGCTCATGGTACTCGCCGGCGTGCTGAAGCCGAGCGTCTCCCTGGGCCGCCCGTTCAGCTTCCTCGCCACGCGGTCGAGGTCCGCCTGCGAGAAGCCCGACAGGTCGGTCCCCTTCGGGAAATACTGCCGCAGCAGGCCGTTCGTGTTCTCGTTCGTCCCGCGCTGCCACGGGCTCTGCGGGTCGCAGAAGTACACCTTCACGTCCGTCGCGACCTCGAAGCCCGCGTGCGACATCATCTCCGAGCCGCGGTCCCACGTCAGCGTCTTCTTCAGCTGCGCAGGCAGCGTCCGCACCCGCTGCTCGAGCGCCTTCACGACCACCGCGGTCTCCTTCGACCTCACCTTCACGAGGATCGTGAAGCGCGACCGCCGCTCGACCAGCGTCGCGATGTACGTGTTGCCCGATCCCGCCAGCAGGTCGCCCTCCCAGTGGCCCGGCACCGCGCGGTCCTCCGCCTCCGGCGGACGCTCGCTGATCGGCACCGCGTCCCTGATCGTGCCGCGTCCGCGGCCCTTGAGCGTCGCGTGCCGCGAGCGCCGCATCAGGCGGCCCGAGCGGAGGTGGCGCACCAGCTCCTTCTTCAGGACGCCGCGCGCCTGCACGAACAGGCTCTTGTAGATCGTCTCGTGTGAAACCCGCATCGACGCATCATCCCCGAACTCGCGCCTGAGCCAACCCGAGATCTGCTCGGGCGACCAGTCCTCGGCAAGCTTCCCGGCGACGGCCGCGCACAGCGCCGGCTGCTGCGCCAGCAGGCATTCCTTCGGCCGCCTCGCGCGCGTCCACGCGGCCTTGTCGGCGTCCGTGGCCCGGTACCGCTGCCGCCCGCCGTTTCTCGAGACCTCGCGGCTGACCGTCGACGGGGGCCTTCCGATCCGTGCGGCGATCGCGCGGATCGAGTCGCCCGCCGAGAGGCCGCGCGAGATCTCCTCGCGCTCGTCGGGGCCGAGCGCGCGCTCCGCGCGCGTCCGCTCGGGCGGCGAGTAGCCGCCGGACCTGCGGATCGTCGCGAACACCGACACGGTCGGGACCGAGAGCGCCGCAGCGATCTCGGTGAGGGTCTGGCCCTCCCGCCAGCGACGCCACAGGTCGCGGCTCTGGCTGTGCGTGAGTCTCTTGCGCTTGCCCGAGTGCATGCAATCCACCTTTCGTGCGGGTCATCAGACCCGAAAGGCGTTGCAATGACCGGTTGAGACCACACTGCCTGGGATGCGCGGCGTGATCGACTCGCGGCTGCGGCAGCACGAGCGCGGAGCGAAGCGAAGCGCGAGCAAGTTGGCGACGACTTCGCCAATCGTGTCGTGTGGCATCACCTCTGGTGATGGCGGCATCGCACGCGCCGTGTGCGCCACGACTGCAGTCTGAAGGCCCTTCGCGCGTTCGCGGCCGCCACTACCCCTGCTGCGCAGGGGTAGTGCCACACGACACAAGCTGCGACCTCCAGCACCCAACGCTCAGGCTTCGCTGCGCTCCGCCTTCGTCAACGCCGGCGCCGCCCCTGCGCCCCCGAGCGCGGAGCGAAGCGAAGCGCGAGCAGGTTGGCGACGACTTCGCCAAACGTGCCGTGTGGCATCACCTCTGGTGATGGCGGCATCGCACGCGCCGTGTGCGCCACGACTGCAGTCTGAAGGCCCTTCGCGCGTTCGCGGCCGCCACTACCCCTGCTGCGCAGGGGTAGTGCCACACGACA
>Ga0209972_10001780_pt1 | contig 18284 bp, 15 predicted proteins | sample NOAtaG_7_FD_187302 | JGI IMG/M metagenome (GOLD analysis project Ga0209972, IMG submission 187302) | Freshwater lake microbial communities from Lake Erie, under a cyanobacterial bloom - NOAA_Erie_Diel1S_2200h metaG (SPAdes) (version 2) | ecosystem: Environmental > Aquatic > Freshwater > Lake ... | reverse complement strand
TACATAATTTATAGCGCTTTGCGCTTAAGCCAAAACCAAGAAAATTATTGAAAGTGTTGCTTTGCAACACTTTCAATAATTTTCTTGTGGTTCGTTTGATCGGTAGTTTCTGTAGTATAAATTGATTAAATCCTTTGGGCAATGCGTAACTTCGCCGATCGCGATCTAGGATTTGCACGAGTTTCTTCATCCGTAGCAATGATTACTTTTTTGGTGAGAACCTGTAAGCGCTCGTCTTCACGAAATGTATGCTTGACAATACGATCTTCCAAACTGTGGAATGTAATTACGGCAATCTTACCACCTGTTTTTAGCCAATTTGGAGCCACTGCAAGCCATTTTTCGAGGCTTTCCAATTCACGATTTACGGCAATTCTCAGGGCTTGAAAAGTTCGCGTAGCGGGATGGATTCTACCATGCCGATAACTAGCGGGCACGCAAGCAGAAATGGCATTAGCAAGTTCCAATGTGGTTTTAAAAGGACGCTTCTCCACAATTTGACGGGCAATTCGCCGCGAAAGTCTCTCTTCTCCCAGTTTAAAAAATATATCCGCAAGTTCTACTTCTTTATAGTGGTTGATAATTTCCGCAGCAGTCAGAGTTTGGCGATTATCCATCCGCATATCAAGATCTCCTGACTCTCGGAAGCTAAACCCCCGCTCAGCAATATCAAATTGTGTTGAACTTACGCCCAAATCAGCAAGGATGCCATCAAATTTCAAATCTAGCGAAGGCTTATATTCACAAAAGTTGCCCCGCCAAAAAGTTACTTGGTTTATATGATCTGCAAGTTTTGTGGTTGCCGCCGAGATCGCCATTTCATCGCGATCGATCGCAACTAAACGCACATTTTCTGCCCCTTGCAAAATTAATGCGCTATGTCCACCACCGCCAACTGTGCAATCAAGGTACATACCTCCTGAAATAATCTCTAAACCTGCGATCGCTGGCTCGGCAAGGACGGGAACATGGTAAAACTGAGCAGTCATATTTTTGAAGTTTGAATATATTACCTAAGAGGGGCGTGAAGCAGCCCACTTAGTTTTGAGAGCAAAGCACCTTAATCGTTATCAATATGTATCTTGATAGTCGCAATAAGGTAACCAAAGTCATTAATATAGTCTACTGTGCTGTTTATTTGCCGAATTTGTCACCATGAAACATACTCTCTCCGTTGTCGTCCAAGATGAGGCAGGCGTGCTGACCCGCATTGCTAGCTTGTTCGCCCGCCGAGGTTTTAATATCGAGAGCCTTGCGGTCGGGACTGCCGAGCAAGACGGATTTACGCGCATTACGATGGTGGTCTCTGGCGACGATCACACGATTGAGCAAATCACGAAGCAGTTGCATAAACTGATCAATGTAATCACAATTCTTGACTTTACCGATATTCCTTGTGTTGAGCGCGAGTTGATGCTCGTTAAGGTAAATGCTGCGCCAAATGTGCGATCGGAAATTATTGAAATATCTCAGATTTTCCGCGCCCGTATTGTTGATGTGGCTGATGATTTCTTGACAATCGAAGTGGTTGGCGATCCTGGGAAGATGGTGGCTATTTTGAAGATGTTAAACAAGTTTGGCATTCGCGAAATTGCGCGTACTGGCAAGGTTTCGTTAACCCGCGAATCGGGGGTTAATACTGAATACCTCAAAATTTCCAAACACAGCTTAGGCAGCGCCGTCTCTAATTTCTAATTTTTAGCGATCGCGCTTTACTCAAATCTATAAATTTTAAAAGCCTCGCTATTTTGCGGGGCTTTTATAGCAATGATTGAGTAATATAGCCTTAGCCACTTTTCTCAAGACAAATCAAAACCCAAATAGTGAGAGGCTGTGCGAAGCACAGCCTCTCACTATTTGGGTTTTATGTCCTAACAAGAATGGCGACAGCTATACCAAAGCACAAAATTGCTACGCCATTTTGTGCTTGTAAAACCCTTGCTGGATTTGGGTTTCAACTCACAGAAGTGTCGTCCAACTTTTGTGAATTGGTATAATGTAGGGAAATCAAAACCCCCAAAGAGTGATTGCGTCGTGAATAGCTGCCATAACTCTTTGAGGGTTTATAGCAATGAAAGTTTTATAAAACCCAAATAAATTAAAGCGGCGCTTTAATTTATTTGGGTTGCAATGTGTTGTCATACTTTTGTTAGTGTCATGAATTATTCGCGGAAGATCTGCGGTCGTGTTTAGCATGATCACGCTCGACAACAAGCCAAAAAAGAGTTAAACAACTAGTTTCATTGGGAAAAGCGCCAATCTCATCAGATTTAGTGCGAAATTCACGAAACAGCCGATCCAAATGGTTAGTTGTCCGAATATGATGATGCAAATCAGAATCAAACTGATAGAAAGAGAAAGTCAACTGAACATCCTTAGTAAAAGTACGAACCGCATCAGGTTCAAGCAATTGCCACTTTTCCTGAAAATCTTGCAAGCGTAGTTGAGCATCAGATTCAAGGTCAGACTCGTAAATTGCATAAGCATCAGAAATGATTTCAAAACGGCGATGTTGTCTAGCCTCGGCAGATGTAAGTGTCTGCCCCATAGAATTGATTAGGGTAAATCTGCGTAACTAAGATGACGCTCAATCCCCCTAACCTTGTGAGTGATACAACGCTGTTGTTGAGCGATTGGGAAACATTTTTTCATTGCCGCAGGCAACCCCAATCCACCATCACTGCTGACTAATTTCAGTTTGTTTGGGTCGAGTCCACGGGCGATTAAATTTTGAAATACCTTTGTCCATGTCGCTTTACTTTCAACCTTGGCAATTTCATAATGAATCAGTTCTTCCGAACCATCCTCCCACACCGCCATCACCGCCATCACTACCCGTTCTTCGACCTGCCGACATTGCCTGATGTGTCCAGATAAATCTTCCTTGAATTTATCGTCCATTGTGTATTGAATATCGACCCAAACTCCATCCACTATCAGCATCTCTGATGTTCGGCTTAAGGGCTTTTGCCGAATTGCTTCTAACTGCTGTTGTACTTTGAGGGTAATCTGATTCACGGCGCTTACCGATAAAACTTTTCCTAAAATAAAATATAGCGCTTCCTGTAAATCTCGCAATGATAGTCCCATCAACTATAGACAGCACATCCAATCCAGCAAGTCCTAAACTTCGTTCATACTCCCTTGCCAGTCAAAGAATAGGCAGAGGGGCCAAAGAAAAAATGTGTTTTAAAGTTTTTGATATCTGCTCTAAGTTCATCAAAAAATGAACAACCTTTAGCTTCGCCTCAATTTCAGCAATAGTTGTATTTGAAGGTAAGTGATGTAACTTCTCTAATCGTAGAAGATGGATTTCATACTCGGCAAGATTAAGTGAGGGCGAGTAAGCAGTGTATGGATGAATTCAACGAGGATTTTATCGTCAATTTCTGCGGCTTTTAGGTTCTCAGCCAATAACCTTTTCATCTTCTGTTTATGAGTTGAGTTGTTATCTAAAACAATAAATAGCTTTTCGACATCTTCTTTTCTGGCATCTTCGCATAGCTCAGCAAGGTATTTGACTACATCTTCAGTTTAGGACTTACGCAAAAGAACGAGCCGTAGGGGCAATTCATGAATTGCCCCTACGGCTCGTTCTTTTGCGTAAGTCCTATTTAAGTCCAAAAAGATGAGAGGCGGCATAAAGTGCCACCTCTCATCTTTTTGGTTTTATGCGACGATGATGCAACATGGAAAAAAGCTAAACTAAGGCAGTAATTTGTTGTTGTAGATCCAATCATTCTTCTTGAGTCAATTCTTCATGAGCTATCTCGAAACTACCGCCGAATTTTATGCGGAAGCTGCAAAAACTCCACAAGTTGGTTTGTGCTGCATCAGTACACCACCAATGCAATATCCAAATCTCAAAATCCCTCAAATCATTGAGCAGATGAATTATGGCTGTGGGACAACCATCCATCCTACAGAATTACGCGGAAACCCAACAGTACTTTACATTGGCGTTGGCGGTGGTTTAGAGGCTCTTCAATTTGCGTATTTCTGTCGCCGAAAAGGAAGTGTTATTGCCGTCGATCCTGTCGCGGAGATGCGCGAAGTTGCTTGTCATAATTTACAATTAGCAGCTCAAGAGAATGATTGGTTTGCTCCTGAATTTGTAAACATCCTAGAAGGAGATGCTTTTGCTTTACCAGTTGCCGATGCCTCGGTTGACGTGGTAGCACAAAACTGTCTATTTAATATCTTTGAGCCTCAAGACTTACAACGAGCGTTAAAAGAAGTCTATCGAGTGCTCAAACCTAAGGGAAGATTAATTATGAGCGACCCGATCGCAACCCGTCCAATTCCAATCAACCTCCAATCTGATGAACGTCTCCGAGCTATGTGTTTATCAGGAGCATTGACTTATGATCAATATATCCATTATCTCATTGAAGTAGGATTTGGACAGATAGAAGTTCGGGCTCGTCGTCCCTATCGTTTGCTTGACACCCACAGCTTTGAGTTAGAATCACCATTAATGTTAGAGAGTTTAGATTCTGTCTCATTCAAGGTTCCTATTCCCAGTGATGGAGCCTGTGTATTTACAGGTAAAACCGCAGTTTATAGCGGCTCTGAATCATCTCTAGATGATCACGCTGGACATGTTTTACAGCGTGGCAATCCGCTTTCTGTATGCGATAAGACCGCAGCAATTCTTGCTGACAAATTTCCTCAAGAGGTGATTGTTACAGATTCGACTTGGTACTATAACGGTGGTGGATGTTGCTAATGAATAAGAATCTCCTCACCCCTCTCCTTTCTCCCTCTGGGAGAGGGGGACAAGGGTTCAACATATCTTCGTGTTTGATGCTATGTCTTTTTGTCGCGATCGCTTTGTTATTGAGCAATGGATTTATGCTTAGTCCCGCCTTTGCGCAAGATACAGCTATCCAAAGCTTCAATCCCCAAGAACTCCTACGCTCAGCATTGAAATGGGTAGCAAGCCTTGGCTATATCGGTGGGCTTGTTTTTATCTTCATTTATATTGTTTCTACGGTTGCCTTCATTCCTGGTTCGATCCTGACTTTAGGTGCAGGTGTGCTATTTGGCGTTGTCTTAGGTTCGCTTTATGTTTTTGTTGGTGCGACTCTGGGGGCGATCGCGGCTTTTCTGGTTGGGCGATATTTAGCCCGTGACTGGATTGGCAAGAAGATTGAAGGCAACCAAAAATTTGCCGCGATTGATCGATCCGTTGCCCATGAGGGATTCAAAATCGTGCTCTTAACGCGACTATCGCCAGTATTTCCATTTAATTTACTTAACTATGCATTTGGTGTCACGGGAGTTACGCTCAAAGACTATGCTCTAGCATCAGTGGGCATGTTTCCTGGGACGGTGATGTATGTCTATATTGGATCTCTAGCTGGAGATATTGCCCGTCTTGGCAGCGAAAATCAACCTACTGATTCCACAATTCAGTGGGTAATTCGGATTGTTGGTTTTATTGCCACAGTTGCTGTGACTCTATATGTCACTAGTATTGCTCGTAAGGCGATCGCTGAAATCAGCAATTAAGTAATACCAATTCACAAAAGTGTCGTCACATTTTTGTAAATTAAAACCAAACCCTGTTTGGATAAAAAAATGGCGTAGCCATTTTTTTATCCAAACAAGCAAAGCACCTGCGTAGCAGGTGCTTTGCTTGTTGATCTACCATTTACTAATTGCATCGGTTAGATGTAGCGCTGCCGCCTGTACTGAAGCGATCGCCCTTGTATAACCTAATCTAGTTGGACCTAATACGCCCACTGTTCCCACAGGTTTATCATCACAGAGATAAGTACTAGAAATAAATGTACAGTTTTGAATTGGCTCAATCGAGATTTCGGAACCTATTCTGATGCTGACCGAATTAGCAGAAGGTGTGGGCTGATCGATAATCAGCGCCATTAACGAAGCGCGATCTGCTTCCAGTAACTGCACAATATTTTGCACCTGACGCAGATTAGAAAACTCAGGCTGACGTAATAGCTCCGTTAAGCCACTAATAAACATTTGCCCCAAAGCAGTGCGATCGCATAATCTCATTAGCTGTTGTAGGGACTGCTGTAATAGCACTGCATATTGCTGAAACTGGCGATCTAGATCATCCCATTGCAAACCACTATTTAGCTCTGACCAGTTTTTATCACGTAAATGTTCATTTAGAAAATTATTGAGAATATTTAATTCGCCTTCCAAAACTTCGGGCTTAGTTTCGCTAGGCAAATCCATCGTTACTGAGGCGGTGTGATAAGTGTCGCTAACGGCGATCGCCATCACTTTGCAATCATCCACCATTACTAATTGCAAATGCCGTATCCGCATTGTCTGCATATTCGGAGCTGTGATTACTGCAATGCAACCGCTCAGGGTCGCCAAAATCTGGGCAACATCTCGCATCACCCCATCTAGACTGGACTTGCCGAGGCGATCGCTTTTACTCGCAAGAAACTGGTGCCTGCTATAGGTCAGCTCACTTGCTGGATCAATCAATTCATCGACATAGACTCGATAGCCTGAGTCTGAAGGAACGCGCCCTGACGACGTGTGCGGCTGAAATAACAAACCACTGCGATCGAGCATATTCATCACATTACGAATTGTGGCAGGGCTAATATCAAAGTCATAACCTGACACCAAAGCCTTAGAACCAACAGGTTCCGCCGTTAGAATATATTGTTCGATAGTTGCCCAAAGAACTTTTTGTTCGCGATCGGTGAGTTGTTGCTTCATGGGTTATGGCAGTGAAATAATATTGAAAAATTTATAAAAAAGGTTTTGATAAAAATCGAAAAAATAAATCAAAAAAATAAATCAAAAAAATAAATGGAATAAAAAAAGTAAGTATTAAATTTTTACTGTTAAATTAAACTTTTGATTAAAGTCTGATTACTAGAATAACCAGATTCTAAAGAAATCTGGTAACAAGTTGTACAGTCATTTAACATTTGTAGATTTGTACGCCCCAAATCAAGACGTAAATCCATAAAAATAGTCTCGCTGTTTCGCTACAATAGCCAGATGTATATTGAACAAACAGGTCAAATCTTCTAATTTATTAGGTGGATATTGCTCAGAGCCGCTTATTCCGACTTTAAATTTGTTACTTTAAATAAATTCTTAAGACACCTGAGCTTTTCGCTATATTCTTCCCTAAGTCCACCACACAATTTTGGCAAGCGATCAATAATCTTCATGGAAAAACAAGAGCAAGCTACGGCAGTTGAGCAGCAATATCTTTGGGCAGTCGGTCTTGATACCGACGCATTCCCGCCCGATGCGCTGATTGGCGATCGCTATCGTGTCATCTCCTCGCAAATTGTTGTTGATACGGATGCTTACTCCCTGCCAGAGTTACCCCTTGAATTCCAGACTTATGTGTTGTCTTATCTGAAGCTATCTAGGCTGAGCTTACATTTACCCCGTCCTTACGGCTTATTGCTGATGGGGGAAGAACTAAGTCTTTCTGAAATATTTTTATTAGAAAATGTGCCGATTGATCGCAACGGCAATCTTTGCCCGACCCTAACTGAGGTATGGGCGGAAGCATCAGCTTTACGGCAAATTAACTTGCTCTGGCAAGTCTTAAACCTCTGGCAACCCCTTGCTGAGCAAAATATGGCACGTACCTTGATCGATCCTAAATTAGTGCGGGTCGATGGCATGTGGGTACGCTTGTTGGAATTGCAAGCAGATGTTTCTGCCGTGCATATTTCGCAATTGGGTGATATCTGGGTGCAATGGCTAAATCTGGCTAAGCCTGAGATTGCTGAACCGATCGCTGAATTTTTCTATAGTCTTGGTCGTGGAGAATATGACATCAATAGTGCAATCGCCTATCTCGATCAAATGTCACTTAAGGTAATGGAAAATCAGCCCCTCACGGTGCGGATTGCCAGTGCCACTGATGTAGGGCAGCAGCGCGAACATAACGAAGATGCTTGCTATCCTGACGTGAAGCGACAAAAACGCTCTGAACATGCTGATAGTCTTCGTGATCGGCTTGCGATTGTCTGTGATGGTCTAGGTGGACATGAAGGCGGCGAAGTAGCTAGCTCTCTCGCCATCAAGACCCTCGAACAACAACTGAAGACTTTATTACAACAAGCGGAAATCGATCCCGATTTTTCTGCGCAGGGTTTTATAGCTCAATTGGAAATGGTAGCTCGCGTTGTTAACAATCAAATTGTTGCCATCAATGACCAACAGCAGCGTCAGGCGCAGCAACGCATGGGGACAACATTGGTAATGGCGGTTATGCCCCGCCCTAACGGTAATAACAGCAATGAGGTTTATGTCGTGCATGTGGGCGACAGCCGACTCTACTGCGTTACCAAAGACAACTTGCGTCAAGTTACCCTCGATGATGATGTAGCTACTCGCGAAACCACTTTGGGTTATAACTTTTATGCCTATTCATCCCAACGCATTGATGGCGGTGCTTTGATTCAGGCTTTAGGCACAAGAGGTTCTGATATGTTGATTCCTCGTGTGCAAAGGTTTTTTATCGACGAAGACTGCCTCTTGCTGCTCTGCTCTGATGGGTTGAGTGATTTTGATCGGGTCGATCAGATTTATGACGACTATCTCCGCCCAGTTGTCAATGAAAATAAGCCTCTTGACCGCAGTTGCCAAGATCTGATTGATAAGGCTAATGAACTTAATGGACATGACAATATTACGGTTGCACTGATGCGCTGTCGATTCGCACCCGCTGATGAGCAAGAGGATCTAGTAACCGAAAATAATATCCCTGCATCGATTTATACTGATGAAAAAGATCTGGATACTGAAGATATTCAGCCTGAATCTGGAGCTCCAGCAGGTGCTCTTGCCTTGACATCAACCGACTCGACAGACTCAGAAGATACTGAGTTTGAGATCCGAGATAGAGAGAAAGGTATCGATGTCAATTCGGCAAAAACAGAATTTGCAGTACCTAAGCAAACAAATAGTACTTTTATTATCATTTTGATTTTAGTAGCTCTGATTTTGGGTAGCGGCTTAGCAGCGATGCAGTTTCCTCAAGTTAAAAATTGGGTGCGCCAAAACTTACCTACTAATCTCCAGAGATTTGTTCCTTAATGCATGAATGACTTTCTCTCCGCGCAGGAGATCGCAACGGCTACACAAATGCAAGCGATCGAGAATTTGATTTTTCAGGCAGGTATGCCCGTAGCATCCCTGATGGAAAAAGTCGCCTTAAGGATCACTCAAAGGTTAACCGAACTCTATCCTGCTAAATCCCATCCGCGTATTGGTGTACTAGTTGGCTCAGGGCATAACGGTGGCGATGCCTTAGTCGTCGCTAGAGAATTACATCATCAAGGACGACAAGTCAAAATTTATGCACCGTTCTCAAAATCTAAACCCTTAACGCGAGTTCATGGATGTTATGCCAAAAGTTTAGGTATTCCTTTTGTTAGTTTGGAAGTATTGCAAGATTGTGATTTGCTAATCGATGGCATCTTTGGCTTTGGATTAGAGCGCGATGTGGTTGGAGATGTCGCGATCGCATTCAACACAATTAATAATTGGCGAATTCCAGTTCTCAGTATTGATATCCCATCGGGAATCCATACCGATCGCGGTGTCGTAATGGGAACGGCGATTTGTGCTACCAATACCTTTTGCTTAGGTTTATGGAAGCGAGGCTTGTTGACAGAAACTGCTACGCCCTATGTCGGGAAGCTTGAAAAAATTGGGTTCGATATTCCCGAAAAATTTGTACTTCAGATTCTTGGTGAACAACATCAATTATGGCGAATTAATCCCCAAACAGTAATGCGCGATCGCCTTCCTATTGCACGCAATCCCATAGCTCATAAGTATGAAGTTGGGCATTTACTGCTAGTTGTTGGCTCTCAGAAATATGGCGGCGCTGCACTTCTTGCCGCTATGGGCGCGAAGGCAACAGGTGTGGGAATGTTGTCGATCGCAGTGCCCAATTCGCTCAAATCTTTGATTCTTGCCCAAGTTCCTGACGCTCTCGTCATTGGCTGTCCTGAAACTGAGTCTGGAGCGATCGCTTCTTTGCCTGATCTTGATTTGCAAAAATATCAAGCGCTCGCCTGTGGTTGTGGACTTTCTGTGGAAGCTTTCCCAATTGTGGAACAGGTGCTCAATAGCGATCGCCCTTTGGTTCTTGATGCTGATGGGTTAAATGCTTTAGCGAGTATGGGCAAATCTCAAATCACCCCAAAATTAAATCAGCGCACTAGTGCGCTGATTATGACACCCCATTGGGGTGAGTTCTGTCGCTTATTTCCAGATTTGCGTGAAGTTGAAAGATTAGAAGCTCTGAAAACTGCTGTCAATCAAACACAAGCAACTATTTTGCTTAAGGGTGCAAGAACAGCGATCGCGTTCCCTCATGGCGCAACATCACAGGTATGGATCAATCCAGAAAGTACGCCAGCCTTAGCAAGAGGAGGCAGTGGTGATGTTTTAGCAGGGCTGATCGGCGGGATGTTAGCGCAAGGGCTTACGGCAAAGGATGTTGCGATCGCGGCGACTGTTTGGCATTCTCAAACAGCGATCTGGCTGGCTAGTCAGCGAACGAAAATGGGTGTTGATCCTGTGACTCTTGCTCAAAATTTATTGCCATTTTTATCCACCACACAACTCAAATAAAGTCGGCGCTTTGCACTGCCTTTATTTGAGTTGTGCTTGCAGTAACAAAGTTGCTTCATGGGCAGGAACGGGTCGGCTGAAGAGATAGCCCTGTACGGCATCGCAATCATGCGATCGCAAAAACTCTAATTGCTCTTTGCGCTCTACTCCTTCGGCGATCGCTCTCAGATTGAGATTATGAGCCATGGCAATAATAGCCGATGTAATGGCAGCATCATCTTGATTTTGAGGAGTTTCTCGAATAAAACTAGCATCTATTTTGACCTTGCTAACAGGTAATAATCGCAAATAACTCAACGAAGAATATCCAGTTCCAAAATCATCAATCGATATACTCATGCCTTGAGATTTTAATTGCTTCAACATCGTAATCATAGTATTTTGATCTTGCATCACCAAGCTTTCAGTAATTTCTAATTCTAAATATTGTGGTTCAAGCTCAGTTTCTACAAGAATTTGCATAATGCGATCGCAAAGATCGACCACTTGAAATTGTTTTGCCGAGAAGTTCACAGCCATCCGAATTGGTGGTAATCCTTGAATTTGCCAAGCCCGATTTTGTTTGCAGGCAGTTCGCAGCACCCATTCGCCCAAGCGTATGATCAAGCCATGCTCTTCTGTAGCAGGAATGAATTGATTAGGGGGAACCCATCCGAGTTCAGGATGTAGCCAACGTGCCAAAGCCTCCATACAATCAATTTCGCCAGTAACAAGATTCATTTGTGGTTGATAGAATACCTGAAACTCTGAACGTTCAAGAGCTTGGCGAATCCCATACTCGATCGCCACATATTCCTTAACTTTTGCTCCGATCGCATGGTTGTAGAGTTGATAATGATTACGCCCACGCTCTTTAGCGCGAAACATTGCGGTATCAGCATTTTTCATCAAGGTCTCTTCATCTTGACCATCATTGGGGTAGAGACTTATCCCAATACTAGTACCGATATAAAGCGGCATTTCTTCGACAAAGAAAGGACTTTCAAAGGATTGTAAAATCATTTGGGCAAATTGCTGGATTGACTCCACACTTTGCAATTCAGGCACAAGAATCATAAACTCATCTCCACCCATTCTTGCCAAAAAAGTGTTGTCAAACATGCATTCGGTAAGCCTTTTAGCAACTTCGATCAGCAGGCGATCGCCTGCTGCATGTCCCATAGTATCGTTTACTAACTTAAAGCGATCTAAATCAAGAAACATTACCGCTAGTATCGGAGAAGTGGATTTAATTTCGATGAAACTATTTTGATCAAGATCTATTTCCAGATGATCATGGGCATTTACTAAGGCTGTTGAAAGACGATCTCGAAAGAGAGCGCGATTTGGTAAATTGGTGAGAGAGTCATGAAAAGCAAGATGTTCGATCTCGGCTTTAGCTCGCTTACTTGCCGTAATATCTTCAACCGTTCCCTCAAAATAGAGAATATTCCCAGCCTTATCCCGCACTGCATGAACATTTTCTGAAATCCATATGATTGATTTGTCTCGACGATAAACCTCAGACTCAAAAAACTTAACATCTTCTTGCTCTTCCAAAAGTTTGATTAACTCTAACCGTCGTTGAGGTTCAACATAGAGTTGATGCTCGATATCCGTAAGATTAGCAATCAAGTCTTCTGGAGATGCGTATCCATATATTTCAGCTAGCATTGGATTGGAAATTAAAAATCTTCCATCAACAGTTGACTGGAAAATCCCTTCAATAGCATGTTCAAAAATACCGCGATACCTAGCTTCAGCTTGTTTGAGAGATTCTTCAGCCAGCATTTTTTGAGTAACGTCATTTACCAGAATCAATTCGCATTTTCGATTTTGATAATTCAATGTATGTGCTGAAACATCCACCAAGATATGCGTACCATCTTTTTTGCAATGTCTCCACACTTCAGGCACAGTAAATCCAGTTGATATCTTAGAGATTGCCTCCAAGAGTTTTGGGATATCTTCTGGAGGACGAATGTCTGTCAATGTCATCGATAGAAATTCATCTTCACTATAGCCATAGTGATTGATTGCAGCTTGATTTACCGCTAAAAAACGCAGTGTTTCCAAATCATAGATCCACATAGGATGAGGATTATTCTCGAATAAATAGCGAGTCCGATTTTCAAAATCTTGCTGGTTTTTCGCGGTCTGTTCCCAATCAGTAATATCTTCAAATCGATTCACAAAATGAGGTTCTTTCGAGCCACTAATATCAAGATCTGTACTTTGGAGAACTTGAACAATCTGACCATCTTCTCGGATATATCTCACGTTGACATAACAATGATCGATTTCTTCTGACAGTAATCGCTCTTTGAGAAAATAGTAAGCCGATAAATCATCTGGATGACAAATCTGCTGATACTTAAGCTGGCAAATTTGCTCGGCACTATATCCTAATAAATCACAAAAAGATACGCTAATTCCCCGAATTTGATCATCTAGAGTTGTCTCAAAAATACCAACTGTACTATTCTCAATGCATTTAGCTATTCGCATTAAGTTTTTGAGGCGCTCTTGCTTGAGAATCTCTTGATATATGGGATTAAGATGCTTATATCTTTCAGCCAACTTTTTTACCTTGTCGGTCTTACTATAGCGTTTTTCAGTTTAGTAAGTTATGGACATAACTCACTAAACTGCTGACTTCAATGCTAAACCTATAATTTGTTCATTCGATAATGGCACAGGTAACTGCTGAATCTGAATGCGATCGCTATATGCTTTAAGTTTATTGGCGATTGCTTCAGTGATCCCACCTTCGGTTAAAAAGTACGGCAACACAGTAACTTTATTTGTTCCCTGTGATATTAAATTCTCGATTTGAGTTTCAATTTTTGGCTCTACTCCCCAGTAGGCTGCGATCGCTTGGCTCTGTGTTGCCAAGTCCTCAACCACTTGATTTGCCCCAGCCCGACGACTCCCGTGCGCCATTAAAATGCGTCCTTGCTTTTCTAAGTTTCCTTGTTCAGTATACTTCTCAAAGTGCTGTAATAGTAAACTCGGAATCTGAGAAGCTGTGCCCAAGTGAGGCATTGTCCGAAATATCAACTTATTTGGCAGTAGATCGGGAAAAATTATTTGTAAATTGCTTTGGGCGATCGCAACTTGTTCGGGAATATCATCGCTGACATGAACCCCTGCTAGTAAGAACAAAGGTAGGATCACAATTTTTGAAATACCGACTTGAATTACCTCAGTCGCAAATTTTTCTAATTGCTGCGATAGACTAAGTTCCTGCCCTTCCAGACACCCGCCGCTAATATAGAGATCACTTTGCGATCTCGCTACTGTAACTAAGTTTTGCAATGTTATCCATGAACGGAGATCGCTACTGCCATGGGTTACTAAAAAAAGGGCTGCGGCTTTCATCGCATCATACTCAGTATAATTGTAGTAATAATTATACTGAGTAACTCATATCGAAACTATTTACGGAAAAACTCAAGGACTGAAGGCTCATCAATTAAAGCAACTAGATCGGCTATATCGATCGCGCTTACCTCAAGATAGCCTTGTCACACCCGAATTGGCTCAACGCCTTGCCGCAGTCAGTGCTGAGCTAAAGGAATCTATCTGCATTTATGTCAATCGACGCGGACAGGTGATCCGTGTTGCGATCGGTACACCAAATCAAACTAAGATCCCACCTTTGGAATTACCACGCTATGGTAGCGATCGCCTCAGTGGATTACGCTGTATTTGTGCAAGTCCCGATGCGGAGTATCCCAATCCCACCGACTTAACGGCAATGTTGATGCAACGCCTTGATGCGTTGGTAATTTTGTCCGTAAATCTTAAAGGTCATACTGAACGTGGCTATTTGGCACATTTATTGCCAGCTACCGATACAGAATTACCAGAGCAACAGAATGCTTGGCGCGTGTCCAAACTAATGGCGGTGGAGGCGATGTCTAAGCAAGATTTCTTAGAATTAGTAGAAGGTCTAGAAGAAGAATTTAGCCGTAATTTTGCTGGACTTGCTACTGACGATAATCAAGATCGGGTGATGCTCGTGGGATTGATGCTTCAAAAAGAAAAATCCGACTCCATGCCCTTTACAATGATCGAACTCGGTCATTTGGTGGAAAGTGCAGGCGGCAAAGTGTTAGATGCTCTTTGGCAAAAACGCGAACGACCTCATCCTCAGACCGTTCTCGGTGAAGGCAAAGTATTAGAACTAGCGATCGCTGCACAAACTAAAGGTGCAAATCTCGTGGTATTTGATCGCGAACTTACGGCTTCCCAAACTCGTAATATTGAAAGAATGATCGGCTTACGAGTTAGCGATCGCACGGAAGTAATTCTCGATATTTTTGCCCAACGTGCCCAGTCGTCGGAAGGGAAGTTACAAGTTGAGCTAGCTCAACTCGAATACCGTTTACCGCGATTAGCTGGTCATGGACAAGCTCTATCTAGACTTGGCGGCGGTATTGGGACACGCGGACCAGGTGAAACAAAACTAGAAACTGATCGCCGTGTGATTCAGAAGCGAATCACGTTCCTTCAGCAACAAGTTAATCACTTGCAAGCACAGCGATCGCGCATTCGGCAAAAGCGTGTTGATCAAGAGGTTCCTACGGTTGCGATCGTTGGTTATACCAATGCAGGCAAATCGACTTTGCTGAATGCTATGACTAAAGCTGATGTCTATGCTGCCGACAAGTTATTCGCGACCCTCGATCCCACCACGCGCCGCCTCAGACTCACAGGTGAAGATGATAAAATTCATACGGTTCTACTTACTGACACTGTAGGATTCATCCATGAACTGCCCAAATCTCTTGTTGATGCTTTTCGCGCCACGCTTGAAGAAGTATCTGAAGCTGATGTACTAGTGCATCTAGTTGATGCTTCTCATTCGTCGTGGGAATCGCAACTCAAATCAGTGGATAAAATCCTCAAAGATATGCCGATCGCCGTGGGTCCAATTTTATTGGTTTTTAATAAAATCGATGCAGTTGAAGATCCCAAGGCAATTCTGGAGCAATATCCTGATGCGATCGCGATTTCTGCCCTCAAGCGTCAAGGCTTCGAGCAAATGAGTAAGTCATTGTTAAAGCTGATCGAATATGCGATCGGGGAACTCTAACAGCGGCTGTCTAAGAGGAAATTAATCCGCAACTCTTCTTTGGCGTTTAATTTTTGTCCTAACTTCTCTGACTATGGCTATAAAAGCTTACTAAGCAAGCTTTTAACAAAATAAAGTAGTATGGATATATTATGGCGCGATCGCAATTTCAAAACCTCAAAAACTATCTCCGTCCTTACTGGAGTGACCTAGCCGTTGGCACAATTGCCCTACTAGCGGCAAACTGTCTTGGTACATATATCCCTTGGCTGATTAGATCCGCAGTTGACGATCTTAACAAGATTACATCTGGCGATATTCATACATTGATGCAATATGTGTGGATGATTATCGGCTTGTCTTCACTGATGTGGATCATCCGTATGACCTCCCGCGTCTGGATTTTTGGAATCGGTCGCAAAATTGAGTACAGCCTTAAGCAACAAATTTTTGAACATTTACTCAAATTGCCGCCAAGCTATTTTGCCAACAATTCCGCAGGCGAAACGATTAGCATCGTTACTAGCGATGTGGAGAATATCCGTCGCTTGATGGGATTTGCGCTACTCAGCATTATCAACTCAGTATTTGTGTATAGCCTGACACTACCTGCGATGGTAGCGATCGATCCGATGTTGACTTTGCTATCGGTCTCTGTTTACCCGATTATGCTAGTGATTGTGCAGAGATTTAGCGGTCAATTGCGTGATGAACAGTTGGAAGTTCAAGAAGAATTATCAAATGTAAGTTCGCTCTTGCAAGAAGACCTCAATGGCATGGCATTGATTAAAACATATGCTCAGGAGGACAATGAGCGGGGAGCTTTTGGAAAATTAAATGATCGCTTACTCGATGCCAATCTAAGAATGGCACGTAGCCGTAATATTCTATTTCCACTACTGGGCGGAATTGCTAGTATTAGCTTCCTAGTATTAATTTGGTTTGGCGGCGAAAAGTTAGCTAATCCAGCGAATACGACCTTTAAAATTGGTGATTTGCTGACACTGATTATTTATGTAGAACGATTAATTTTCCCCACTGCGATTTTGGGATTTGTGATGGTCACTTATCAGCGCGGACTAGTCAGCATTAGCCGAATTCAGGGCATTCTCGATATGCCCCCAGCAATTGTTGATAGAGCCGATGCGATCGCACTCACCAAAGATCAAGTTACAGGCAAAATCGAAGCACGCGATCTTACTTTCACCTATGACGGCTCTAGTCAACCTGCTCTTAATCACGTTAGTTTTACAATTTATCCATCTGAAACAGTCGCCATTTTAGGAACTGTTGGTTCTGGTAAATCTACTTTTGCGAGCGCCTTAATGCGTTTAGTGGAAGTTCCATCAGATCAAATTTTTATTGATGGTGTAGACATCACTAAAATGAAGATCTCAGATTTGCGAGAGATTATCTCTTTCGTACCGCAGGATAGTTTCTTGTTTAGTGCGACGATGCGTGACAACATTCGTTACGGCAAACCCCAAGCCTACGATCATGAAGTGGAAAACTTTGCCAATCAAGCCCGCATCGAGCAAGAGATTCTCAAGTTCCCGCAACAATATGACACGCTAGTCGGTGAGCGAGGAATTACTTTGTCAGGTGGACAAAGACAGCGTACAGCCCTCGCTAGAGCCTTACTCGTTGACACCCCAATTTTGGTGTTAGATGATGCGCTCTCAAGTGTGGACAATCAAACTGCTACAGGGATTTTGGGAAATCTTCCTCGGAATAAGACGGTGTTATTTATTACCCATAATCTGTCTGCTGCATCAACTTGCGATCGGATTATCCTGATGGATGCTGGTAAAATCGTCCAAGCTGGCACTCATACTGAGCTACTCGCTGAGTCTCAGCTTTATCAAAAGCTCTGGAATCAGCACAAACTTGAAGTTGCTATCAGATAACATAGCAACTTCAAGTTTGTATTGCTAAACTTAGATTAGACTACCAAAAACTTGATAGCATGATTTACCAAGAGATTTAGCTTGATACATAGCTATATCAGCATCAGCGAGGATATCTTTTGGACTTTGATAGGAATCAATACTAAAAGCCATGCCCATACTCATGGAAATGTTGATCTTGTTGCCATCAAGACAACAAGTTGTAGCCATGGCTGCTTGAATTCTTTCAATCGTAATGATTGCATCTTGCTTTTCCTTAAGATTGTCTAGCAAAACCACAAATTCGTCGCCTCCGAGCCTAACAGCAGTATCACCTGTGCAAGCTGAAACCTTAATTTACATACCGATGCTCAGTCCGACCAAAGCGACAATCATTACCGATATAGTCAATAAAATCGGTGAAGTCGGTTTGCGGGTTGATTGCGATCGCGTTGTTTGATCCACTGTTCAAGGTTGAGCCCTTCAATTTTTTTAGGACTTACGCAAAAACGCCCTGAAAGCCTCATTTTGCTGTAGGGGCAATTCATGAATTGCCCCTACGGCTCGTTCTTTTGCGTAAGTCCTATTTTTGCATGACAATGCCATGCAGCATTGTCCCGTTTTCGAGATTATGATGCACATAGGTCTCAATTTTGAGTATGCCTGCATGTTCTATCTGTCCTAGGAAAAAAGCTTCTTGCTGAAACAGCGACACAGCTTTACTA
>Ga0209972_10001778_pt1 | contig 18328 bp, 17 predicted proteins | sample NOAtaG_7_FD_187302 | JGI IMG/M metagenome (GOLD analysis project Ga0209972, IMG submission 187302) | Freshwater lake microbial communities from Lake Erie, under a cyanobacterial bloom - NOAA_Erie_Diel1S_2200h metaG (SPAdes) (version 2) | ecosystem: Environmental > Aquatic > Freshwater > Lake ... | reverse complement strand
AGGGTACCGTGAAAAGTCCCCCCCAATTTTAAAACCCCCAGCCATTTAGCACTGACCACACACAAACTGACCACCCCACATGGTCTGATAGCGTCTGACCGAAAATTAACTCCAAGTAAAGTCATATTTTAGAGATACCATAAAATCTATATTCAAATTTGGTCTCCACAAAAACTGACCAAAGGGAATGCGTGAAATAGAAGCGTGGTCATCCCAGATCAGGAAGACAACACTAAACAGTGAAACTATAAAGGGTATGTTAATGTGATTTGAATGGTGTTTGTTTTGCGAGAATCCAAAAAGTGAGAAAAAAAATGGTTTGTAGGATTTTTGAAAATCTGCAAGAGGGAAAGGAGAGTGGTACAATATGAATTGAAAGACGGAGAGTATAATGGTAGTGTTAGAAATGAGAAAGGAGATGCCACAGGTATGGTCAGAATTTTGCTCTTTGCTCTTTGCTCTTTTCTACGGAACACATCAGAAACCCCTTACAATCCGAATAAGCAATGTGTAATACTCATCCTCTTCCTCTTGCGTCATGTTTATTCTATCATCTCTCATTCTCCTAATCAGTTCAACAAACCGCATCACTTCTACATCGTCTATATCAATGTGTGGGGGCATTTATAATATACACTAATATATTTATATTTGTTCATTTGGTAATGATTTATTTATATGCAATTCATTCATATATTTATTTGTATGTTCATTAAGCTTACTTGCTTCCGTTTTTGCCATTGAAGATAATTTATTTAAGGTGAATACCACAGTATTACATAGTATTACACCGATAGAAAACATTTTATTACTGTAAATGGTTTGAAAGCTAGCTAGACTACCAGATGATAATAATAATATATTAGCTATTACGTCAGAATATTTAGAAATTTTAGCCCACAGTGATTTCCATTTTAAACTTTCTCTAATTTCCCGCATTACTTCAGGAAAATATATACTCCTTATTATATCTCTTTTTATTTGTTCAGAGTAAGATGTATCATTTTTACTATTATCATTACTTTTCTCATCTTCGTGTATAATTACCTGTTTATCCATTATATTATTATAACATATATTTAATAATATCCTCTCAATCTAAATATTTCAAAATAATCTAATATACTAGTTCTATTTTCACCTGTTCGGCTCAGTGTTGGATTACCTGCTACTGCAATATTAGTCAATCTTGTGTTATAATTGTTGTTGAACCATCCACCGTAATAACACTGGACAAAAATAGCTAAAAATGAAGTAGCAACACTTAATACAGTAGAAGGGTTTGAAGTATCCCAACCATCTGAATAAGTTCCGGCTGGTATGGTTCTAGCTACCCAACTTAAACCCACATTCGTTGATGAATGTTTTAATATAACTTTATATCTGATTGTTTGATCTTCAACAAAACAATTAGACATAATAGGGTCGGTATTACTAGCCAAAGGTGGTGAAGGATCAAAACCTAAATAAATAGGTGGTGTGCCTTTTTTTAGTTTTCCTTCAATTTCTAATATAAGCGGAGTAAATCCACTAGTAGCTGTATTAATAAACCACCAATTATTGTTTAATTCTGAGTAAATAGGTATTAAATTAGTTTTAAAATTAAAGAAACTAGAAGGAATGAACAAAGAAGAATACATATATTTTATTACATCTTTCAGTTTTATTTTAATAGTATTGTTTCCTATATCTGTCTTCTGCAACATTATAATATTATCTCCTTCTTGATCTACAGTTCCAGATTGTGGAAGCATAACACCGCCTAAATCATCAACTTTTAAACTATTTACTTTAATTCCCCCAATATCAACAATACTTCCTAAAAAGTAATTAAAACTAAATGTATTAGATGTTATAGAATAAGTCCCAACACCACCTACATTATTAAAAATTGTTATTCTTAATGGAAAATCAGCTGGTGATATATTTAAATTTGTCTGTATATTACCAGTATCAAATGTTCCAATACCTGGAACAACACCGACAGCAGTCACGGTTATAGTAGGAATAGTAAAAAATGGTGTTGTTTCTCTATTCTTGTAAATTTTTATACCAGCTGTTAAAACTGTAGGAGAAGATGTTATAGGGTCACACGTTCCTATTATTCTAGTTATAAAGAAATTACTATAACCGCCCATATTTTGCGGACAGGGTATTGTTCTATATGGTATCTCTCTATTTACACTACTATATGGCATACTTATTCCAACCACAGAATTATTTATATATGTATCAGTATCTGTAGTATTAAATATTTTATTCCTAGTCATTGTTTGTTGTGCATCTAATAACATTACATTACTAGGGAATGCAGTCCAACTAGCATCTCCGCTTGAATTTGAACACGTTAAATATCTACCTGCTACTGCTCCTGTAGTTAATCTTATATTACTAGCTGTAATACCTGATAAAAATGATTTTTGACCTGATATTGTTTGTGTGCCCACATCATATAAAACATTACATAATGTATGCCCTACATCTTGAAAAATAATAGCTCGTTCTTGATTGACAGTAGGAACGAAAAAAACACTCGGTCCAGTAGTTCCTTTATTAAATATTACTTCATCTTCTAAATGTAATTCCTGCGTGTTTATAATACCAGTATTAGTTATACCATTACTTATAATTGTAGAATTAAATGTTTTTTGACCTGTTATTGTTTGATTAGTATTTGTAGTAACCATATTACTCGGTGCGGTTGGTGGTGGTTGCCAGCTTGCATTTCCAACAGCATCACTTGTTAATACGTAATTATTATTAGGAGTTGATGTTAATTTAAAATTAGATGTTATTATATTATTAAAAGTTTTCTGTCCTGTTATATTTTGTATTCCTACATCATATATTACATTTTGCATAGTTGCTCCAACATCAGGGAATGTGATATACCTTAGATTATTAACAGGTGGGACGAATAAAATTGACCTATCAAATGGTGCTGATACAGATTTATTAAACTGTAATTCATTTTCTAAATATAATTCATCTGTATATATATTTCCAGCATTAGTTATACCATTACTATTAATAAGATTAGTAAATGTTTTACTACCACCTATCGTTTGATTAGTATTAGTAGTAACCATATTTGAAGGTGCTGGAACAGTATCCCATATAGCATTACCTGATGCATCTATACATTTTAAAAAATTATTTGGTGTTGCACCATTAGACATTTTAAAATTAGTAGTATTTGTATTTGTAGTATTTATATTTGTAGCATTTAATGTTGTTGTATTTACAGTTGGAACTGTAATACTACTTGTTATTGTTAAATTCTGCGCCGTTAAATCTGAAACATCTATTTTAGTTGCTTCAATTTGTTCAGCTGTTATAATATCTGTTTCTAAATAACTAAGATTCATTAAAGTTTGGTATTCAACCATCTTATTATATATACTATATTATAAGATTATAAATAATATTAAGCTTTAATAACAGAAGCACCGACAGTGCGTTGATCTAAAAGGAAAGGAGAGACACCAATACCCATACCTTTCATCTTGCGTGGTCTGCGTCTTTTACCTAATCCTGCGGTTTCTGCTACTTTGGATAATTTCTGTGCTCTTGAATCAGGTATTAAAGCGAGACCTTTAGATACTAATTTATTGTCTTTAACATAATTATAACCTTTTTTGATTCCTTTCCAGATGTCTCCAAATATACCTTCTCCTTGCATCATCTTTGGTGCTTTGCGTTTTGCTTTACGTTTTCCTGCTTTCTTTGGTGGCATTTTCTATATATATTTATATTTAGAAAATATTATTTATTTTCATCAATTATATATTTATAATTAAAGTTTCGACGATATTCATCATTACGAATATCAACATATAAAAAGTTAAATGGTTTTTCTGTAGCGTTTTTATATAAATCTAAAAATGTTTCATATTCTATACTTAAATCTGTATCTTTATAAATAATTTCTAGCTTATCAGGTCTATGACCTTTAAATAATATTAAGTAATCTAATTGCCTACGGCTCTGTGGATCCAAATCGTTCATATATTGCGAGGATATTAACACCATAGCGTTATAGTGTCTATTTTGTTTTAATAGTTTAATAACTGCCTTATTCTTTAATTCCGTGCTTATATCATCTAGAACAAATATATAATTAGGAGTCTTATATTTAGATTTCTTTTTACTTGGTTCTTCTTCATCTTCATTAATACCACGACCAAACATTGAAACCTGTAAATCATTTATATATTTATCTTCTTCTTTTTCTTCATCTTCGCTATCTGATTCATCTTTATTATTAACTTTGATTTCATTTAAAAAGTTTTCTAATAGATTAGCTTTATCTTCATCGATTAATGACTCATTACATATAAATGGTATTTCTTTATTTTTAAAATATTTCTTCATTGCAATATAATTACTATCTTTATAACACGTTGAAGAAAACACTATAATATTTGTATCTCTATTTGCACAATCTTTTAATATTTTATAAATCGTTGATGTTTTGCCTGATTTTTTACGTGCGCATAAAAAAATATTAGATAAATTATTTTCAAACAATTTATGTCCTTTCCATTTCCTGTTATCATTTGCTAGATTATTTATTTTTATTGGTTTTACCTTTTCGTGGTTTATTTTCTGCAATCTAATCATATATATTATAATTAGATTATTATTTATACATACTTTATAAATTCTAGTAATATAACCATTTCTCCACCAGCATAGAAGCCACCACCAACATCTATAAGTTCTAATGTTGCACCTTGTTGTCTATATATTTTTAAAGTAGTTTGTCCATTATATAATTTAGATTTATTTAAAGGATATAATTCTGTATTAGGTGTTGATATTAAATTATGCTTAATGATACCTAACCACGGATTTAAGCTATCAACAAAATCTGCTGATATTATTAATGATTGAGTAGATGCTGTTGTTTGATGGTATGATAATTGCCTTACTATACATTTATCTGGAACAATATTTAAGTTAATAGTTCTGGTATGAGTATTAGATGCGTTAATATCTAAATACAATAATACATTTTCACGAATCTCTTTAAGTTTAATAATATCAACTTCTTTCTTTTCTTCCATATATATTTATATAATATATTATTTTTCATATTCTATAAATTCAATCATAAATATAATATCCATATCTAAAGGGTCTAATATATTAATTTGTTCAAAATCACCACCAATACCAATACCACCACCACCACCAATACCGCCACCATTACCACTAACACCATAATTATTAGGATTTTCACCCAATCTTTCAACATAAAATGTAATATCAGAATGATTAACTTTATTTTTATTAATAATAAATTCAGTTTCACAACTAGTCAACTCATCATCCCTAATTAATCCAATATATGGTATATGATTTTCTACTAAATCACTATTTAATATTATAATACCTTGATTAGCTATAACAGCTGGAGAATGTATGCTTAATTGCTTTAATCTAAAATGTGTAGGTTGAAATGATAACTTAACATTCTTCATTACATATTTATTCCCATAAAATGTAATATCCCAATTAAAAATAATACTTTGTCTATTTTTTACACTCATATATATATTAGTATTATATTTTATTTCTTATCATATTCAATAAACTCTAATGATAATAAACAGGTGCCTAGAAGTGCAACATTAGTCGGACTACTTGGTATAAAGTCATTACCACCGGTGGTAATATAAGCGGTAAAGTTTGCGTATCCGTGTGCAATTGCTGATTTATTAACTGTATGTTCTATATTTGGTGCATCAGTAAAGTAATCCCTTATTATACATAATTGAGGGTTATAATCAACAATATTACTATATATAACTGCGTGTCCTTGGTCTGGATTAGCACCACTATGCCAGCTACACTGTCTTACTATTACAGAATGAGGAGTGAATGGTAGCTTAATAGGGAAATTACTACTTAAAGCATTAGTAAAGTTTAAACCAACAATAATTAACTGTCTATTTTTTACGTTCATATATTATTATATTAGAAATAAAATAATATGTATTTAAAATATTTACATAACGGTGGTTAGATTTGGTAAGATGGTAAGGGTTTTAGTTGTTCTGACGTATGTATAATGATCTAAGTTAGTGCCACCAGTTTGTGTTATAACAGCATCCCATTTTACTTCTTGTCCTAAATCTTTACCACGTGTTAAATTCCATAGTGGTGGTAATTTTTCGTCAGCATAAGCTACATCATCAAATGATTCATAGATGAAGAAGTTAGCGAGATAAATATTTTCATTCATAGCACTTACGGTTCCAGCTAGGAAATCACGGACAGCAAGCCAGCTAGTTGTAGGTAAAGATGTATCAGTAGCATCGTCACAGGTTTGGTTAAAGTCTAATTGTCTAGCATTATTGACTGTTGTGTAGAATTGACTGACTTTAAGACCTAATGCATTTACATTATCGAATACTGTGTGAGATGTTCCAACTGCATTATAAGGAATATGAACAACTGAATTAATGCGCTTACCGTGTGCATTGTTAAGACGTAAAGAGATAGATTGCTGTCCAGCACCATTTCTATTGTTGTAATAGTAATGAATGTATGGGAGATTCATACTGAATTTTCCTGAGGCAATAAGGCTTGCAACTTGTTGCTTAATCACTTGGTTCTGCTCTGTTGCAATATATAACACGGTGTTAGAATAAGTGTTAGCACCAGTTAATGGACCAGCACCGGTGATTGGGTTAGTGGGACCAGTTCCGATACATCCGATTTCTCTTAATGGTGCGAGGTTCAAAGTAATAATAACAGTTTCAGGGAACATAATATCTTTATTCATACTGAAAAGAGATTCAGGAACGAGGGAACCGAGAGGAATCATATATTGGACTTGTTGAGCGGTATTGATTGCTGATACTTGAAAGTATGCTGGTTCGAGATAAGGCATATTAGCTGGACCATTAGTTGGTCTAACACTTTGAGCATCAGTAGCTAGACCTTTATTGGGCACTAATAAATCACGGTCGCCGTCGCTGAGGTATTCAGATGTCTTTTTTGCAATTCTATTTGCTACTTTAGAGTAGAAATTAGCCCAATCTACATCGAGTAGTAATTGACCAGAACGAGTGCGGACAGTGACGGAACTGATAGGGGGAACGTCTCTAAAAACACGTGAATAGTTAGCCGCACCTTGAGCTACAATGTCTAAAACACAACCAAAATAAGAACGACTGAAATTAACCAACTCATTACCAGCGATTTCAAATTGAACCTGTTGGCGTGAGTTGTTAAGGGTATAGGTAAGTGAGCCTTGTAATGGCACATATCTTTGTAGCTTATAGTTGCTATGGCTTAGTTGCTTTTGTTGATAATCGAGAGAAGTAGATACGACTACTGATTGACTAGTTTCTTCCATTTTCTATATATATAACTATAACAGAAAATAAAAAATTATTTATTTTGAAGTAATTTATATTTTATATATGATTCTATAAGGTTATTTATTGTATCTTTCTTATAGAACATTAATGTCATCGTTATATTTAACCCGTTAAAGTCAATTAATTGTCCATTCTCATCAGTTATAAAAAATCTATATACGGAACTATTAGAAGTAGTTAAAACTCTGCTATTTTGTTCCGGATCTTGACACTCATGTATTATATTACTTAAATTAGGAGAACCACTACTATATATCTCGTGTAATATTGTATCCCCACCATTATCGCATATATCGCTATTAATTAATAACACATCTTCACTTTGAAATTTAAGAACATTAGCTGATGTTATAGTATTACCTACAAAATCATTTACCGAGTTTGGATTAAATCCAAATTGTCTATATAATCGTGTATTAAATATTAGACTAGGTTGATTAGATCCATTACCTGATACAGTATATATAAATTTTCCTATATCAGCACCAGTAAATGCATCAGGATAAGTAATACTATAAGTCCAATTATTAGGACTATTGCTATTTAATAAATTAGTAATAACAGTTTGGAAACTCTTCCTATTATAGTTTCCTTCGGGAACATTAATATTAGTATATACTGCTAGTTCTTTTAATGTAAAAAATGAACCTTTGGGAATTAAATAATATGATTTAGGGAAACTACTATTTAAAACTACTACTCTATCAAATGTTTTATCTTTTGGTAAATCGATACGGATACTAAAATCTGAGTCAGTTCCCTGTATTCTATCAGTGCTGTTTATAAACTGAATCTTTTTATATTTGATAACCATTTATATATTTACTTTATATATTTTTTCTTAAACTGTTTTATTTCTCGTTCTCCTTTACTTACTTCTGATATTTTTTTAGCTTCTTTAAATGGTTTTCCTTTATATCTATTTATTAAAAATCTCATACTAAAGAATCCACAATTATCAGAATTAGCTGATTGTTCTACAAATTTATTTTCCTTAAATTTAAGTAGTTCATTAGGTGATATGATAGCATGTAAATCAAATAAATCATCCATTATATCATTAGGTGCTTTATCTCCGTATGAGTCATAATATTCTATTGTTTTAGATCTCTTTGGATCTATATAAATAGCCACCCAATGTTTTCCTTTTCTTCCTTCTTTATCTGTGTTCATTATAAAGGATACCGGTTTTCCTTTACGGACGTATGGAAGTATATATTTACGAATACCATCACGTGGTATAGTTATTAGATAATTTTTATATTGACCCATATAGTTATCTATTTCAATATTTGTTAAACCTCTTAATTTCTTTTTACCACTTCCCCAATTTAATCCACGTTTCATCATATCTTCAATTAGTTGTCTTCGTTTCTTTTCTGTCTCATCTTCTAATGGTTCTATTGGATCTGGTGGTGGTGGTAATGTAAAATCAAATTTCTTAGGTTCCACTGCTTTTGGTTCTTCTCGTTTTGGTTCCACTGCTTTTGGTGCCTCTTGTTTTGGAGCTTTTGGTGCTTCTCGTTTAGGCATTGGTTCCACTGCTTTTGGTGCTTCTTTTGCTTCTACCATTCCCATTTGTTCTCTTCTTTGTTGCATTTTTTGTCTAAATAATTCCATTTCAGTAAGCTGTTTAGGTGGTTCTGGTCTTTCTTTAGATGACTTGAGAATGGTTTTTCCTTCTCTTAAGTTTTTGAGTCTTTCTGCTAGTTCTTTTTGCACGTCTTCACCTTGTGGTGGTCTTTGCTGTTGTCCTGCTGATTTTCCTCTTCTTTCTATAACAATTGGTTTAAAAAGTGGTTCTGAAAAATCAAAATCTAGTGGTGGTGGTGGTATGAAAGGTGGTGGTGGTGGTATGAAAGGTGGTGCTGATGGTTCATCTAGTGCTATTGGTGGTGCTGATGGTTCTGGTAGTGGCTGTTGTTGTGGTTCTTCTTCAATTGGTTCTCCTATTTCTTGTTCGATTTGTTGTTCTTGTTCTTGTAATTGTTCATCAATCATAGTTCCTGCTTTCGTTTTCTTTGATTTCGGTTCTGGTTTCTTAGGTTCCGGTAAAGGTGGTTGACCTATTAATGCACGTAATTTATTAACTCTGTCTCTTTTATTTTTTTCAAATTCGGATAATTGATTTCTCGTATCAACCAATATTTCTTTTTTTATTCTTTCATCTGTTTCTATCAATGTATTTAATTGGTCTCTATTATATCCATCTATAGTTTTTTTATCAACAAATTTAAATCCTTTCTTTTCTTCTCTTTTAATAACTTTATTAATGATACCTCTTAAATCTTTATTTGTAATTGCATAATTTATGGATTCAGTTCCATCTTTATTTATTTTTCTGAAATTCCACGGTTTAAATTCTTCGCTTTCAATATCCATTATTTGTTCTACAATAGAAAGTCTTTTCTTTTCATCTTCTTGAGCTAGTTTTTCTCTTTCTTTTGCTTCTGCTTCTAGTTTCATTAATAATTGGTTTTTCTCTCTTTCTCCTCTTTCAATTGCTTCTCTTTCTAACCTCTTTTGATATTCTAATGTTTCTCGTGTTACTCTAGCTTGATTTAATAATCTTTGTTCTGCTTCTTGTCTTTTTTGTTCTGCTTCTATTCTTCTTTGTTCTTCTTCTCTTCTTCGTTGTTCTTCTTGTATTATCTTTTTTTCTGCTTCACTTTTAGCAATATCTATACCACCTGCAATTGCTTGTAATCCTAGTGCTACATTTTGGTCATATTCTCTAAATCTAGATGCTAGATTAGGAGAAAATACATAATCCTCACCTGTTTTTGGGTCTTTCATTCTTATTAATTCATCCCTCTTAAATTCTTTTTCTTGTTTGTATTCAATAGGGTTTTCTTGTATTATTGGTTCTATTTGAATAGCTGGTTGGACTTGTCGTTGTAGTTCTACTTTTCTGACTGGTTTTGGTTGTTCTGCTTGTTTTGTTTTTTGCGGGAATAAATAATTGCCTAACATAGAACCAACTTTAGAACCAACATTTGAAATACCACCAACTGCCATGGAACCAACTTTAGAACCAACATTTGCAACAGTTCCTACTGCCATAGAACCCACTTTAGAACCAACATTAGATAGTAGACTTCTTTTTGATTCTTGTGATTGTGCTGGTGCTTGTGGAACAGTATTTATAATTATAGGTTGAACTTCAGTTCTATATCGTTCGATTACTTGTGGTGGTGCTGGTGGTGCTTGTCGTCTTGGTAGTTCTTCATCTACTCTGATTCTTGGTGGTGGTTCTAGTCTCCGCTTTTGTTTCACTAGATTTTCCAAATAGTCGTTATAATCAGGTGCAATTAAAGCTTCACTAGTAGGTGCTGGTGGTCTTGGTGGTCTTGGTTTCTGACTCTTATCGTCTCCACCTTGTTTCTTTCTTCTTTTACGTTTCTTCTTTTCTTGTTCATTTTGAATGATGATAATATTCTTTAATATTTGTTTGTTGCTTATACCTTCTTTTAAATATATTTTCTTTTTGCCTACTTTAACATATCGTCTACCTTTATCATCCACTTTGATTTTAGGTATCTTCTTTTTAGATTTCTTGTTTTTGGTTTTCTTCATATATTATATATGAAGAAATAATTAATTATTTAAAGATTACCAAACATCGCCTTTTTGAGAAGGGTATCGTAATCTGTAGCCTTAGCTGGTGCTGGTTGTGATGGATTAAGCATATTAATAACCACCTTTTCTTTTTGTTTTGGTTCTTTAGAATTCTTCAACTGGTTTATAATACCTTTCATTTCTTCCACCTGTGATTTAAGTTTATTTACTTTACCTTTTCCTTTTTGTTTCTTTGGTTGTTTTTTCTTTTTGATTTCTTCTTCTTCTGAACTGTCTTCAGAGCTGTCAGAACTGTCAGAACTGTCCGAATCATCAGAATCACTGTCCTTAATGCCTAAGGTTTTATATTTAGGAACTTTCTTTGGTTTAGTTCTAGTTCTAGTAGCGAATCCTTTCTGTCTTAGTTTAATGAGCTTCTCTCTTCCTTTTCGTAGATTTTCTAAGGCTGTTTGTCTTCTTTTATCTTCTTTAGATTCCTTGGTTTCTTTAAATTGATTTTCCATTTATATATTATCATGAGAAAAAAATAATAAAACTTATAATTGTTGTAAAAATATTGTTTATTAAATTGATATATATTTCATAAATTAAAACAATCACAATTTTATTATATATATGAATTAAAACTTATTATATAAACATATATTATAATGAAACCTAAGGATATAAAGTTTTATCCTTCTAAAAGGAAATTTAAAAAGTATATGGTTACCTTCACTCTAAATGGTGAACCTTATAAGATCCACTTTGGTGACAATCGTCACGAACATTTTAAAGATTCTACAGGCTTAGGCACATATAGTATCCTAGACCATAATGACCCAGAGCGTAAAAGGCGTTATTATCAGAGACATGGTAGAACTTCAGACCCAACAACGGCTAAATATTGGAGTAACAAGTATTTGTGGTGATATTTGAACGAACAATAATTTTTTATTGAAGTATAGATTTTATAAATTTTAACTATAAAAATTATTTTCTATAGTTAGTATATACTTAATGGAAAAGAAAGAAGAATTGAAAAACTTATCTCTAAGATGGTTCAAGAAAGATAAGCAAGACGGATATAAATATATATCTAAACATAATGATGTATGGTGTGAATGTGCTTTCTTTGTTGATAAGCAAACTAAAAAATATAAAATGTATGTAAAATATGATGGACAATTTATAAAAAAACATATACTTTTAAGAGGTTCTTATGACGCTATAGGTGATCTACTTTTAGACCAAATGTTAAAAGACAATGCAAATGTTATGATACAAGATTTATTAAATGGTAAAATTAAAATATAGATTAATATTATCGAAATCGTATTTTTATATTTTCTTAGATATATAAAAATGATTTAAAAAAATATTATATAAAATTAAAATATATAGTAATAATATAGATTATATAAATGGAAACTGAAATTGAACAAAATAAAGAAAGCAATTTTAAAAGCAAATACTACAAGAACCCAGAATATAGGGTAAAACATCTGAGTTATTGCAAAGAAAAGATAACATGTCCTAGCTGTAATGTATTAGTAGCACGTTGTAATTATGGACATCACAAGAAAACACAGAAACACATTAAATTTGAAGAGATACTAAAACTAAAAGAATCACTGAACAGTGCTGAAAGCATCAAGAGATTACTATTTGACAAAATACAACAAGCTTTATCTAACTGAATTTTAATCTAAACCTATTTTACTACAATATAAGAAGTATAGAAATTTCTTATATTTTTTTAAGTATTAAAATGAATTAAAATATATAAAATTAAAAATAAATATATATAGTATATTATATACTTGGTATAATGAAAATCAAACCAATTAAAGTAAAAGGTATTGTTTATAAGAAGTCAATAGGTTCTTTTGTTCGAGATGGTGAAACCTACTACAGGCTCGAAGGTGTAGAAAATCTAGAAAATGGTAAAAAAAGATTTGTATATCCTTCTATTTCTGAAGCAAATTTAAAACGTAAACAAGAGGAATATAAAACAGGCAAAGTCATTCCAAAACCCCAAGTCAAGGACAAGGTTATTGAGGATATGGAACAAGAACTTAAAGCACTCAAACAACGGGAGAAACAAAAAGCCATGGAACTCAAAGAACTCAGATTGAAGAACGAAGCAGATTCAAAATCCAACGGCAAACGATCTAAATTCATAAATGTTGAGGGAAAAATTGGATATATCAGTCCTTTTGTTATTTATGAAAACGAGACAGACGAACAAACAGAACAAAGGTTTAAACAACAAGACGAACTAGATAGGGACGCTACACGTCTAAAAACTGTTAAGTTTCCAAGTGATAAAGTAATGATTAATTTTAATTTTAGAATTATGTTCAATAAAACCAAAAAAAAAAATGTTGGAACAAAAGAGAAACCAGTCTTTTTTGGTGAAAAACGAATTTTAGAAATAAAAGACCATTTAGTCTCCGATACAATTGATTTAAAAACGTTTTTTGGTAATGATCACTTTGCAAAAGAAAGAAAATCCGTTTATGATGTCGTGGATAATTTAACCCATAAATACATTAAAGAGAACTATTATTATATATCAGCCTATAGCTATATTTCATCCAACATTAAGTATGCAACATTTAAAAATGTGAAATTGGAAAATACTAAAATGAAAGGAACTAAACTCTCATATAAACTATTAGGTGATTTAAAAAACGTAAACAAAAATGACGGACAATGTGTATTAGATTATATATTATATGAATGTAGCAGAACGAGACACTTTAAGAAAGTAAATCGTAGAAGCCTTATCCTGTTCTTTGGATCTAAATGTGTTGACGAAGGAATATCATCTAAACAAATTATTGAATGGGCTAAACACATGGGCAATGTAAGCGTACATGCATTAAATCCTATGTTTAATCAATTCTCAAGCTATACAGCTACAAAAGCGGAAATGTCACTGTGTTTCATTGTCAATAATGACCACTGTTATCCAATTATGGATACAGCAATGAAAAAACAAATCGCAGAACAAAAAGGTCTAGAACTAAAGAAAGTAGTATTTAATGTTGATTTTAGAGATTATGATTATATTGATACTAATAAATTTACAGATGATGAAGCATTTAGAAATAATATCCTAGAAGGTAAATATAAACTCAGTAAAAAAATATTATTATTTAATGTCTCTGACCTATTGGGCTTTGTTCAACTCATTGGAAAACAATGCAATCAAATTGTGTACAATATGAAATTTAATAAATCACGTGTTACTATGTTTGAACACCCTACATCTAAACAAATATTTGTAGCATCAGAAAACTTTTTGGATAGAAAGCATGTCATGGACGACATCAAAGCAGAATTAAATATTGCTGAATTCGAGTTTACCAACCAATCATGGACACAAATTGGAACAAACTACATGAAATATAAATATGGTGATTTTCCAAAATCAAATTATAGTAATGACCTAATGGATATTTTACAAAATTATAAACTAGCACCATATATTGCACAAGTCAATAAAAAACCTGTTGATGAAAGTTTAATGGATTCTTATGACATTTGCAGATGCTATACATCTATTTTAATAGACAATGATGTTGATTATAATGTATTTAGTGTGTTTGATAATGTCCAACCATTTAATGTTAATGATACAATGTCTGCTGGTGAATATTTTGTAAGTAAAAATATCCTAATGGCTAGAAACACTATCAAATTAAGCGAGGGTTGGTATCCATTAGTGTTCGTTAAATATTGCTTAGACAATAATTATATTACTCGTGAGGATATAACATATAAAATTATCGCTTCTACTTCATTAATGTGTGATGCATTTAAATTATTTGCAGAAGATACTTTTAATAATTGGAAAGACCACTCTAAAATGATTATTAATAGTTTCATTGGTGAACTTAACACATCTAAAAGAACCGAAAGTCGTGGATGTGTGACTGACAGTTTAGATATTGCAATGGGTACTTTTCTTTCTGAAGAGGTTAAAGGTGAGAAACCAAGCGTATACAATGTAAATGGTCTATACTTCTTACGCTCTGACAAAGTAACTAAATTAACTAGTGGATATATTCCAATTTGGAGACATGTAATATCAAGTGGTTATATTAAACTCGATAAACTATTTAAAGCTGTTGCATCAGAAGACAGTAAAGTAATTGCTTACAACACTGATAGCATCAAGCTTACAAATCCAAAAAACGTAGAAATTAAACAAGTACCAACAGCTGGTGATATTCGTATTGAAGAAAAAGCTATTATTAGAGGACGATATATTGCAGAATTAGAAGACAATGAACCATATACATATACTAAAAGGGAATGGAAAATATTACAAGAAACAAAGGACAATTATGAAGACATTATTGATTTTGTCAAAAATAATTCATGTATGGTAAACGGTATGGGTGGTGTTGGTAAGACAGAAGTAATTAAACGAACAATGACAAAAGATGATATATGTTTTACATTCACACACAAAGCATGTGACAATTTACGAAAGCGAGGTGTATCTAATGTTCACGTGTTTGATGTGTATTTTGTCCAAGAGGTTCTATCTGGAAAACCCCCAAAATCATGTGATGAATTTAAAAGTATATTCGTTGATGAGATAATGTGTGTTCCATCTCAATGGATTAAAAAACTGATTGAACTAAAGCGTAATACACCACATCTCCAATTTAAATTATTCGGTGATAGTAGACAAACAGAACCAATTGAAACGATGCTTAAACCGATCAATTATGATACCAACCCTACTATTATGGATATTTGCAACTTTAATAAAGTTGAAATGATTTATAAATTCACCAGATATGATAAATCATTGTATGATGTTATTATGTATTTTGATGAAAACAATAAACTACCTGAAACATGCGCTGATAAAAAAGAAAAAGAATGCTTTGTGAACCTATGCTATACAAACAAAACAAGACAAAGAATCAACGAAGAAACATTTAAAAGATACGTTAAGACATATAAAAAACAAGTGATTAATATTAAGGGTGTTGATGTATGTGAAGGTATGCCACTTATTGCACTAAAAAATAGACCAAAATTAGGTATCTACAACTCTAAATTATTTAATATTGTTGAAATAACTGACTCAGAGGTAATTTTAAGCGATGATGTCAAAGTATCTAAACGTGATTTTACAATGAAAGGTAAAAATTCAACCTTCGATTATGCTTTTTGTATGACCACACATAAATTTCAAGGATCAGAAATTCAAGAGGATTACTGTATATATGAAATTGCACGTATGGATAAGAAATTATTAAACACAGCATTGACTCGTGGTAAATCATTAGATAAAGTTCATTTTAACTACACCAAAAAAATATTTAAACAGAGAATTTACTCTGAAGAACCATTTAAAATCATTACTAAAGAACCAGATCTAAAAGACGGTCGTATATATGCTATAACAAATAAGAATAATCAAGCTTATGTAGGTTCAACCAATAAGAGTATCGAGGAACGATACACAGAACATAAGGAGGAAAGTGTAAATAAAAAAATGTGTACATTTATGAAAACTGAAACAACGATTAAACTGGTTCAAGAATTTAAATATATTGATAAGAAAACCATCCTAAAACTCGAAGATACAGCTATAAAAAATTATGCGGAAAAATATGAAATGATGAACGTAAAGATAAATATCAATGAAGGTGAAGACAAACAAAAGGAACAGGTTGTGATTGAACAAGTATCATACTGGGAGAAAAAGTTCAAAATTACCACAAGCGAAAAAGAACAAGCATATATTATCGATACAATAATCGAAGGACAACGTATTAAACACAAAACAAGATGGGGAAAACGAACAACAAAAGAGGATGCAAGACTTATAATTGAACAAAAACAAATGGAACTAATAAAACAATTTTCTTAATACATTATATAATATACATATGAGTGATATTGATTTTAAAAAATACAGTGACCAACTAGCAAAAGAACTTACAAAAAGAGCTGTCAGAAAATTTCCAAGACGAAAAGTTATAACTTATGGTAAAAATGATGTCTGGGCTGGTGATTTAGTTGATATGGGAGAGTGGGTTAAAGAGAATGACGGATATAGATACATGCTAAATGTCATTGATGTATTTACTAGGTATGCGTGGTCAATTCCATTAAAAACCAAAGGAGCTAAAGAGGTATTAAATGCATTTAAAAAAATTGTAGCAGATAGTGGCGAGAAACCTACACGCCTTTGGACGGATAATGGAAGTGAATTTTATAATAAAGATATGAAGTCATTTCTCAAAAAAGAAAATATAACATTATATTCTACATATGGTATCGCTAAAGCTTCACCTGTTGAGAGATTCAATAGAACATTAAAAACAAAAATGTGGACTCGTTTAGTTGCCGAAAACAACCGAAGATGGATTGATATATTAGATGAATTATTGAAATCATATAATAATACAAAACATAGTTCAATAAAAATGACACCAACGCAAGCTACTAAATTGAACGATAAACAAGAGGAGGAACTATTATTGGAATTGAACTCAAATAAATATTTAGAGAAATTCAAGAAAAAGAAACCAAAATTTAAAGTTGGAGATTGGGTCAGGATAAGCAGAATAAAGAAAACATTTGAGAAAGGCTACGACGACAACTGGAAGCGTGCAGTAAACAAGATAGTAGGTGTATCGAATAAATACCCGTTTGTATATTACCTTCAAGAATATGACGGCGAGCCTTTGGAGGGTTCATTTTACGAGGAGGAACTGCAGAAAGCAAAATATCATGATATATTTTTGATTGATGAGGAATTGAAAACACGAACATACAAAGGAAAAAAACAAGTATTGGTTAAGTGGTTAGGATGGGAGGACAAATACAATCAATGGATTGACGCTGATAGTATCGCTGAAAAAAAGAAATAGAAAAGAGCAAAGAGCAAAGAGCAAAATTGAAGCTGACCATACCTGTGGCATCTCCTTTCTCATTTCTAACACTACCATTATACTCTCCGTCTTTCAATTCATATTGTACCACTCTCCTTTCCCTCTTGCAGATTTTCAAAAATCCTACAAACCATTTTCTCACTTTTTGGATTCTCGCAAAACAAACACCATTCAAATCACATTAACATACCCTTTATAGTTTCACTGTTTAGTGTTGTCTTCCTGATCTGGGATGACCACGCTTCTATTTCACGCATTCCCTTTGGTCAGTTTTTGTGGAGACCAAATTTGAATATAGATTTTATGGTATCTCTAAAATATGACTTTACTTGGAGTTAATTTTCGGTCAGACGCTATCAGACCATGTGGGGTGGTCAGTTTGTGTGTGGTCAGTGCTAAATGGCTGGGGGTTTTAAAATTGGGGGGGACTTTTCACGGTACCCT
>Ga0209972_10001775_pt1 | contig 18339 bp, 17 predicted proteins | sample NOAtaG_7_FD_187302 | JGI IMG/M metagenome (GOLD analysis project Ga0209972, IMG submission 187302) | Freshwater lake microbial communities from Lake Erie, under a cyanobacterial bloom - NOAA_Erie_Diel1S_2200h metaG (SPAdes) (version 2) | ecosystem: Environmental > Aquatic > Freshwater > Lake ... | reverse complement strand
ATCTGCAGACAGGAACTGTTCAATGGCGATTTCAGACGGGTGGCGGTCCGGGAAACTGCAACAACGTCGCAGCACCGGCGGTTATCGGAAATCGCCTGCACGTGGGAACAACAGGCGGTCTGTACTACGTACTTGACCGAATCACCGGAGCTGTCATTCGTCAGCTGGATTTGCGGGAACCCGTGTTTTCGGCTCCGGCTGTCGGACAGGACCGCGTGTATGTGGCCACCCTGGGGGCTCGAGTCCTGGCGCTCACGGCCGACGGTGAACAGATCTGGGACTGGGACTTTGTTCGCAGCGTGGTCGGGTTTGAGGGGAATCGGTGGAGCGGTGAGGACTGGCTGAAGGCTCGGGGAGATCGAGTCACCTGGAAGGATCATTTTGTTTGTTCACGGGATATTTGTCTGCTGGGACGGACCGTGGTGATCCCGGCGGGGGGACGGACGGTGTTTCTTGAGGATCGAGGAGCTGAACCGGTGCTGGTGACAGCCGCTGCGATTCCCGAGTATGTCGGCAGTGAGTATCCGGCGACGTTTGGTCAGTCGGCCGATGCCGAGGGCAACGTGTATGTGCACTGGCACAGGCGGGATAATGCCGGTCGACTGGAAGTTCTGAAGCTGTCCGAAGGTGTGGTCACCAGCAGTTTCATCAATTCGACTCAGACGGCCATCGACCTGCCGGGACTGCTCAGTTTTGCGGCGGTGGCGGTGCGTGATGGAAACATTTATCGCACGAAGCCGGAAGCCGGTCAGGGACTGTGCCGGCATCGGGCGGATTCCGGCGAGGTCACTGTGCTGTGCGAAGCTCCGGCGATCACTGCACCGGTACTGACTCAGCAGCACGTTGTGTATGGCGGGCTGGATGGGCGACTGTACATGGTTCCGCTGGATGGTGGGGCGATCAGCAGTTTTGCCACGGCGTTTGACTGTCCGATTTCGGCATCGGTGGCGATTGCCGATGAGCGGATTGTGGTGGCCTGTGAAGACGGTTATCTGTACGTACTGGCTGCGGACGGTCGGGCACCTCTGCCACAGCGTGATCTGCAGGTCTGGCGGGTTCGCAGTCCGCTGCAGGGACCTTTGGCCAGCGCGGAATATGACTGGTACACAAATTACGGAGACTTTGGCTGCACCAATGCCAATCAGCAGGGCTTGAAACCGCCTTTGCGGATGCGCTGGGCACGGCGTCTGGAGGGTACGGTGAAGCATCTGCCGGTGTGCGGTGGCGGTCGCCTGTATACGCATACCGCCGAGGGGCAGGTGATTGCCGTCGAGCAGGATACGGGGCGGATGCTGTGGCGTCGGTACTGGCCTGACGTGTATCTGTCATTCACGTCACCGCTGTACATTCGCGAGCGACTGCTGATTCCCCAGGCCGGCATTCGTCGGTCACTGGTCCGCTGTCTGGATGCTGCGACAGGGAAGATGCAGTGGGAGGCACCGTTTACGGGCTCGCCGAGCTGGAGCCGTCAGTTTCCGCCGGTCGTGTCGGGAAACCTGGCCATCTATGCTTCGGGTTCCGGACGTTATTCCCATCAGGGGACCGAGAAGCCCTACATTTTTCGCGGTGAACCGGAGCAGTCAGCGGACGGTGCGGAAGTGATGAGTTTTATTTATTCAAATGACAATCCGTACTACCCGAAGGATCACCAGCCGACGATCTGGGCGTGGGATCTGGATACCGGAAAACTGGTCTGGCAGCGGGATTTTTCTGAGTACGGACGGGGTGGGAATGACTGCGGTCTGTGTCTGCTGGATGGCAGGTTGTTTTACTCTGTATTTTTTGGATATTCAGCCAGTCAGCGGGCGCGTCGGGGGCTGCCTGAAAAGAACAATGGGCTGACAGCCTGTCTGGATCCGCAGACCGGTCAGGTGCAGTGGCAGACCACCGACTACTACGTCACCTCCAAGTGCACGCTGACAGGCCGTGACGGCAGGCTGTACATCGGTGGCTTCAACCGGGCCTCGGAGGAGACTCAGGATCGCTTCGTGTGGTGTCTGAATGCCGCTGATGGTTCGCTGGTCTGGAAGTCGGATGCTGTGACATCTGCGCTGAATGTGGTGACCGTGGGCCCCACGTTTATCTTCTCGAATGCACTGCGTGGTCGCGGCAATGTTTTTGATCGTGATACGGGCAAGGTGGTGGGTGGAGTTGGTCACAATTATGCGTGCTGTCGATTTACGATGTCTGAGCCCTGTATTCTGGGGGCCAATATGGACATGATCGATCTGTCTCAGGACAGTCGTCTGGTATCAACGGGCCCGGCGATTGACAGTCGTGAATGTCTGGGTGCAGTGGTTTCGAACGGTCGGATTTTCTACACGTCACAGGCCAGTGGTTTCGTGGTCTCGCAGACGTATGGTGACGAAGCAAAAAGTGTGGGGCCGATCTGGGAACGTTAACAGGTGTCTGCCGGGACTGTTGTATGTGTGGCCGCTGTGGTCAGCAGATCACGGCGGCCTGTGGTGTTTCGGCGTTACTCCAAAGTTCATTTCCAAATTTTGCAGAAAGCTGGCGGACAGCAGCGTCTGGGCGGCCTTAACCATTCAGAGAACTCAAGTCGGCACGATGCCGCCTGTAACGAGTTTGGAGAGACAACAAAAAGACAGGCTGGCGGTCGCCTGAGGGGGATGGCTGCTGGTACTGTCTTTTTGTTGTTGCGCGGCCACCTGAGCAGCGAAGGTGTTGCTGACGTTCGGTACAAATCAGATCTCGGGCTGGGGGCAGATCTCGGGCTGGAAAGCCCGAGCTGCGGTTGTGTGTCCTGACGTCGGGCAAGTCAGCGGGGACAGCAGCGTGAATGTGCCGTACGACGACACACGCAGCCCCTGCTGCTCTGTGTCGGAAATGCCCTGCAAAAACGGAATTTGCCTGCGGTGTCAGGTGACAGGCCTGGCCTTCCGCCGTCGCGGTCGGTTTTTAGCCACATGGCAGGCCCCCTCGTATACTGCACCGGCCGCTTTCGCCATCAGGTGTACCGTCTGGCCGTCCGGCCGCCACGGCAGTGACTCAGCACCCTTTCCACGAAACATCCGCCCCAGACACTGCTCCAGCAAATCCTCAAGATCACGCACCTCATCATGTTCCATCACCCATCACCCCTCTGCTGACTCACACCCATTCCAGTCGCTGCAGGCTGGCCGGAGCCCCCTGCCACGGTCGCACCCCGGTACGCTCACGACGCTCCGAAAAATGCGCACACACTCCAAATTGATCCAGCCCGCTCCAGTCCGCCAGCTTCGCTCCGGAACCGTCCGCCGCCACAAAATCTTCAGTCGCAAGTTCCAGCTGCTGAACCTCGTCCCCGCCCGCAATCTCACGCTCACAGATCCACGTCTGCCGCGGACCCCGATAATTCCGCCACTCGTTCTGCACAATCACAAATGTCAGCCAGTTCGTGCGCTCCATCCGCAGACTGATCCGCAGGCGAGCTCCGGCTGCACCCTGATACAAAGGGTCCGTCAGCTTCCGCGTCCACGTCTGCACGAGGCTGACATGCCCCGCATTGAGCTGATACCAGTCCCGCAGCCCGCGCGAGAAATCATCAATCAGCGAACCCCGCTGCAGACTCGCCTGCACTGCCGCAGTCTGCAGCTGCTGCGGAGCCGCCGACAGCAGCTCACTGCTTAAACACAGCCGCTGCACCGGTTCACGAAATCCTGGCAGCTCAGACATGTCCACCGGCTGAGGCAGACGGTAGAAGACATTCGCAAAGACAAACAGCGGCCGCTCGAGGGATTCCAGCGGCAGACCGGCCTGCAACCACTGCCCCCCGCCTGCAGCTGTGCCCTGCCCGTTCCCCGTCGGTGGCTCCACCGGCTGCGCCACGACGTCCGCACTGCGCCAGAATCGGGCGCGCGGGTCCCCGTCCACACTGTAATACACTTCACAGCGATCCACCGCCCAGTCATGCCTGGCCGGATGAACCTGGACCCGGGGTGATTCGCCAGCGCTCAGCAGCAGTCGCACGGCCGGCGTGTCCGGCAGCGCCGGACCACCGCGCAGATGCTGGTCCAGCCACAATGGCAGTGCCACCGCAGTCTCCTCCGCCAGCCGATGATTCATGTGGATCGTCCAGCTGTAACGCAGCTGCTGATCCGGAATCAGAAGATTCGTACGGTAAACATCATCCATCCACCCATGAAAATCATTGGTGGCACTGCGGTGCAGCACCGGGCAGCGAATCAGCGGTGCCACGCTTTCAAAGCTGAGCGTTCGACGGAACAGGTCCAGGTCACCTGTGACATGGTCCTGAGCACGACCTCGGTCCCCGGCGAATTCATGCAGCTGCCAGCGCCAGCCGGCTCCGCCAACCCCCGGCACCGCCACTCGGACTCGCCGATCCGCCGCCGCCGTGTACATCGTCAGATTGCCGCCCATCGAGTACCCATGGACGCCCAGCCGCTCCGCGTCCACCTCCGGCTGCTGCTCAAGAAATGTTAATGCACGCTGGCAGCCCAAAGTCAGAATATACCAGTTGTTGTTCCGCGGATCCTCGCGATCCGTCAGCAGCTGCTGCGGACCGGGCAGCACGGACGCGTAGCCCGCGACATTCAGCTGAGTCGGATCGATGCTGCCCCAGTCCGTCGCCGGATCGCCCGGTTCTGCACCCTCCAGCGGATTCACCGGCGGTTGACCGGTGCTGCTGCCGCCCCAGCTGATACTGAGCCCGGCATACCCGCGAGCAGCCAGAAAACGGACCTCACTCAAAGAACCCCGCTGACCGCCACCATGGATGTGCAGCACGGCCGGCAGACGACTGCCGCTGTCCCGCTGAGACCCGGGAAATCCATAAATCGCCGTGAGCCTGGCTGCGGTGCCGCGAAAAGTCCCCACCAGAAATCGCACGTGTCGCAAGATGATGCCGTCAGCCTGCCACTCCCGAATCAGCTCCGTCTGCAGCGGATCCCGACGCGGATCAAACTGAGACCACAGCTCCGCGGCCGTCTGCGGTGTCCCCACCTGCTCGTCAGCCAGTACCGGCAGATGTCGGCTGAGGGCTACGGTGGCAGCAGCAGTCAGGAAACCGCGACGACCACACGCCTGCGGAAACAGATTCGCAGCCGGATCAACGGGACCGGATAGTGTCATGACACCTGACCCTCTTCGGAACGCTGAGTGAATAACTGCTGAACCTGCGGCTTCACCACTTTGCCCATGGCATTTCGGGGCAGAGCTTCGCAGATCAGCAGCTGCTTTGGCAGTTTGTAATATGACAGCCGTTCGCGACACCACTCTTTCAGCTGTGGCAGATCCAGCTGACAGCCCGGCTGCAGGACCATGGCTGCGGCGACGGCTTCGCCCCACGTTTCATCGGCAAGCCCCACCACCGCACACTCACGAACGGCCGGGTGCTCCAGCAGCGTCGCCTCAATCTCCAGCGCCGACAGCTTGTAGCCGCCACTCTTGATGATATCGACCGATTGCCGGCCCAGAATGCGAAAATAACCCTGTTCCAGCACCGCTACGTCACCCGTACAGAACCAGCCGTCGCGGAATGCCGCCGCAGTAGCCTCAGGACGCTGCCAGTATTCACGAAATACTGCCGCCCCGCGAATGCGAATTTCCCCCGGCTGGTGCTCTTCCGTGATCTGCCCGCCATGCTCGTCATACAGCACTGCGTCAACTCCCGGCAGCGGCACACCCACGGCTCCCGGTCGACGCTCACCACGCAGCGGATTGGAAAGTGCCATGCCAATTTCGGTCATGCCATATCGCTCCAGCAGCATCTGACCGGTCAGGGCATACCAGTGTGCATGGACCGACGCCGGCAGGGCTGCGGACCCGGACACCATCAGGCGCAGGCGAGCAAAGGCGTGGCAGACGGACTGCCGTTCGGCCAGCGGCAACTGTTCAATCATCCGGATCAGTCGCACGTAGATTGTGGGCACAGCCATAAACACCGTGAACGCATCCTGCTGCAGACGCTGCAGGACCGCCTGCGGCTCAAAGCCATCGAAGGGATCGATCAAAGCTCCGCAGTACAGAGCACAGCTGACCACGTTAATGATGCCGTGAATATGGTGCAGCGGCAGAAACAGCGGGATGCGATCCGTGGACTGCCAATCCCACGCCTGCACCAGCGATTCGATCTGCGCCTGAATGCAGGCGTGAGTCGTCACGACGCCTTTGGGACGGCTGGTCGTTCCGCTGGTGTACAGAATCATGGCTCGCCGATCAGTGCTGACCGCGGGCAACGCTGCCGCGTCAGTGACGAGGTCTGCGGGCGGATCACCGGCAGGATTGGCACAGCACAGCAGGCGAATTCCGCGCGCTTCGCAGAGTGGTCTGAGCCTGTCCAGCAGATGTGCGGACGTCAGCACTGCTGATACTCCGGCATCATCAAAACAGTACTCCCATTCCGGATCAGTCGCCGACAGGCACATGGGGACCGCGATCCCGCCGGCCTGCCAGATTCCCCACAGTGCGGCGGGGAACCGGTGATCTGCAGGGACCAGCAGCCCCACTCGTGCTTCCCCGAGATCTTCTGACTGCTGCAGCAGAGCGAGTGCATTGGCGCTGGCGGCTTTGAGCAGATGCTGTCCGGTGACGACGTCGGTCGCCGTGCGAAACGCCGGGGAGTCCTGGAATCTGGTGACCTGTTGCAGGATGGGGAGGAGCATGGTTAATTGTCAGTTGTTCGTGGTCAATGGGCGAGCCGCGGACGGGAGTCCGCGGGTGCGGGTGCGGGTGCAGCAGGCGAGCCGCGGACGGGAGTCCGCGGGTGCGGGTGCTGCGGGAGTGTAGTGAATCCCTCTGCGGATGAACACGAAATCAGTTTGTCTTCGTTGCAGTGTAAATCGCACCGGCACCCCTCGCCCCTGGAAGGGCAGAGGGGCTGGGGGTGAGGGGTGAAGTCCCCCTGGCGCTCGTCTGCCGCAACCTGGGCTTTAGCCCGAGCTCCGCCTGGCAGGGTTGCGTTTCAGGGGTGTTTTTTTAACCCCAGAGGGCACAGAGGTCACAGAGGAGATGTTGCGGGTCTTTTCTACTCTCAACTTTCTCTGCTCTGCTCTCTATGGCATTGATGCCATGGCCCCCTCACCCCCGACCCCTCTCCCCCGTTTCACGGGGGCGAGGGGAGGAATACCAGTTTTCAGTCGAAACAGGGCTTTCAAATCGCGACTTCGCGTGCGGCATTGGGATGCTGATCGCTGAGGGTTGTTGCGGTGATGTCCTTCTTTCTGGTTTCTCGCAACTCCACTGCGATGGCCGGTGCAGCGTTACTGCCCGCCGACAACAGCCAGCACTGCGCGGACGGTCAAAAACACAACAGAGGGTCCCAGCAGGCAGCCCAGTCCGGTATAGAACGTGGCCGTCATAGCACCGTAGGGCACAAGCTGGGGATTGGTCGCTGCCAGCCCCGCGATGACTCCGCTGTTCGTGCCCTGCAGTCCGCCGAAGATCATGGCTGCGCGAGGTGTATCGAGACGGATGGCTGAGGCGACGAACGGAGTAATCAGCATCACGGTGACCGCCTTCACCAGTCCTGCCGCCACACTGAGCGCAATGACATCAGAACCGGCATTCAAAGCCGTGCCGGTGACCGGCCCCACGATGTAGGTCGCAGCACCTGCGGCGATGGTCGTGATGCTGACCGCGTCGCGATAGCCGCACAGCCAGGCAATCACCGCACCGGTTGCGAAGGACGTGAACAGTCCCAGTGCCAGCGACAGCGCACCCCAGAGTCCGTTGCGGAGAAACTCATCAGCCCGCACGCTGAACGCGGTCGCGACAATCGAAAGATCCCGCAGCATGGCTCCGCCCAGCAGGCCCGTGCCGGCCAGCAGCGGCACATCCGCGACTCCCTTCGTGCCTCCGGAATACCAGCCGGCCAGTCCAGCCAGCAGCAGGCCGAACGCGATGGCGATGGCAGACGGGTGAATCCGTCCTCCCGTCAGTCGTTGCGACGCCACCTCGGCCGCCAACATCAGCAGCCCGACAAAGACGAACGCCGTCAACAGGTTGTATTGAGTCAGCACATCGTTCAGTAGTTGCATGAGTTGTCAGTTGTCAGTTGGCGAGCCGCGGACGGGAGTCCGCGGGTGTGAGTCTGCGGGTGTGAGTCTGCGGGTGTGAGTCTGCGGGTGTGAGTCTGCGGGTGTGAGTCCGCGGGTGTGAGTCCGCGGGTGCTGCGAATGACCGACTTCAGCTTGTTGCTGTCGCGCTGTCAATCGCACTGGAGGATCAAATTGATCTGATTTGTTGTTGTTGTTGCTGTTGTTGTCGTTGAGTTTTCATGGTGTGGTTCTGATTCGACCTGCGAGCATCTGCAGCTGAAGCTCCCGCCCGTGCTCGACCACGTCTGCATTTTCCCGCACTCCCTGCGCGGCTTTGCGTGACACGAACTGATCTGCGCCAACCGCCCTCTCCTCTGTGGCCACAGTGGTTAAAAAACACCCCTCCCCATGCTTTAATCCCTGCCCTGCTCCGCCATGCGGATCAGAGCGGCGGTCAGCAGAAAGCAGGCTGCGACGGGGACTGTGCCGGCGGCGGCAGCCACGAGTCCGCCACTGAGTGCCCCCATGACATTTTGGCTGGCGGCCATCGCCACGACGATCGGCACGTACAGCAGGCTCCAGTACTGAATGCCGGATTCCGTGACAGTCGGCATCAGTCGGCGTTGCCGCAGCCAGCTGATACCGCCAATGAGCAGCAGCATAGCAATTCCGACACCGCCGAGATCGGAATTCAGCCCCAGCGTCTGCCCGAGTGCTCGACCGACGACAGTTCCGATCAGCAAACAGGCCGCCAGCAGAGCTGTTCCGTAGATGACCATTGGGGTTTCCTTTCCGAGTGTGACATTCCGGGCACGCCCCCGTTCTGCACTCCTGAGGCACAGTCAAGGAAAATCGGTGTAAAATGTGGGAATTTCTGGTTTGGAGGACTGCCGGGCAGAAGCAGTTGACCTCGATCAGCAGATCGTTACAATTTGCGTTCCCGGAGAACCGTCGCCGAACGGTTGCTGAACAGGTGTTGATATACGGGATGTAGCTCAGCTTGGCTAGAGCGCTACGTTCGGGACGTAGAGGTCGCAGGTTCAAATCCTGTCATCCCGACTTTTCTTCAAAGGAAGCCGTTCGACGAAAAAGTCGAACGGCTTTTTCTTTGTGGTGACCTCGAACCTGCTGATTCCGGCAGCAATGAATGTGCTGTTTCCTGCAATCTCCGCCTTGAATCATTTTTCGACTGTTGACCCTCGGCGGTACGTGACTGCCGATGGCCGCATCGATGAATCCCACGGCTAGTCAAGGTGGAGTCCTGGCCGCAGGCCAGGCAGCAGCGAACGCCGCAGGCGAGAGCAGACCTTGATGCCGTGGAATGATGAGAAGTGCCGGAGAGCAGAGGTGTTTTTGAGGAGAGTGTGTGAGGCTGATGCTCAGGGCGTTTGGGGAAGTCGTTGGGTGAAGCTGCCAAACGTCAATCGGAATCGATGATTCTGCTCCCAGTCTTGTTTCATTGCGTCTGCTTCGGCGATTGTCAGCACGGAATGCTGGATGAGCAGCACGACAATCGACTCGGTGGAATGAATCGTCAGATTGAGGCCAGCACTCGTGAGTCTCTTCACCGCCCGCTTGTCATCAATCGCCAAAGCGAGTTGGCGATGCGCGGCCACCGCGATCGCGGAGCATTCCCCCACACCCAGGCCCGTCGCTGTAAACTGGGCGAAGAGTTGCACCTCCTGCAAATCAGTGACGCGAATCTCTTCGAAGATTCCTGCGGCAAAAGCTGATTCCAGCCGCTGCAACTGATCCGGGAAATGGTCAGTAACCTCCGCCCGAACGTGGTCCGTGACTACGAAACGATGATTTGGTAAACGCGCCAACAATTCCGTCCGGTCGAGGACAAGGAAATTGATCAGGACGCTCGTGTCCGTGATTACGACGATTTCGCTCATCGAGTTTCATCCGTGAGGCGGGGCGACGCTATGCCGCCTCCGCCAACATGACCAATTCCCTGGCTGAGAAGTTCAACAGCTTACTGAGGTCTCGCAATTTTCCTTTGGAGATCTCTTCCCGACGGTAGGCTTCGAGCGCCAAGTGAACGACCTGGCTGACAATCTCTCGATCCGGCTTACGTTCGTCGAGTCCTTCCAGATCGACGAGCACCTGGAGAAGCTCCAGATACTGCTTGCCGAAATGTTCTTTATCTCGCAGTTCGCCGAACTCGGCATCGTTGACGATGGACAGGCTCTTCAAGCGAAACAGGGCCGCCTGGTAGCTCACTCCAAAGTGATGGGCGAGTGTTGCAACATCTTCATAGGTCAGCACCTGAGAACGCGGGGCAGCTCGTCGCGAGGCTCGGACCTCTTCGGCGTTCTGTTCGGCTGCCGGATCGTAGACCGTCTGCTCGATGAGACTCGGACCGGCTTTGAATCGCGAATTCAAGAAGGCCCAGACACCAGTGCGGGGAAGCAGGAATGCCGCAGCAAACGCATTGGCTCGAACTTCCGGGAGCTTGCGTCGGTTGTCTTCGCGGGAGACAGTGGCCGAATCCTCTCGGTCGAGCAATGCGTGGGCGTATTCGTGAGCGTAAGAGAATCGCTTGCGCGCACGCCGATGCCCGAAGTTCACCAGAATGAACAATCCGATCGAGGAGTGGTTGAGGAACAACCCGGACATATCATCGGGAAGGTCCGCTCCTGAAGCCCAGATATTCTGACTGTTGATCAGGTCCGACATATCGGGAATCGGATTGTGTCCCAACGCGAGTCGGCGACGTTCCTGCTCCGCGACGATACTGCCCTGCTCAACCGCCTCCATGACATTTCGGGGCTGTGGCAGATCGTACGATGGGGGGCCGATGTGAGGAGGCCGGTCGAGAAGATGCTCCAGCTCGACTCCGGAGCGGCAGATCCCCAGATAACGCGATACCTCAGATTGCCAGGGCATATCCTGGCCCTCTGCCTGAGCGGCGCGAAACAGAGCGACAAGCACGTCTTCCTCCGGCGCAGATGCCTCGGTGAAAAAGCTGGCGATCGGTCGTCCATAGAGTTGGGCGAGTTTCGCCAGTTCGAGCGTACTCACGGCGCGATTACCTGACTCAGACTGAACAATGGCAGTCCGAGGCAGGTCCAAAGCTTTGGCAACTTGCTCCTGAGTGAAACTGGCTGAAATACGGGCATCCTTGAGCCTTGAGGCCAAGGTCATTTGGTCGATGTTCATGGCTTTTCTCGCTGTTTGTGGCCCAAAACTGGGTTCAGGCCGTGCCGGGGAACTTCCTCCTCCGTCTTTTGTCTCCACGGTTCAATTATGGCATCATCGGAACAATTTTTCAAGCTCTTGGCTTTCATGTTCGCTAAACGCACATTTAGGCAGGCGACCAGGCCGCGCGAAACGCCAAAAACAGCCAATTGCGCGAAATGATGCACTTTTAGTGGGCGTAACAGGACCATGTGGTCCGACCGAGACACTGATCAAGGTTTTCCGGGATATCGCGGTGAAATTCTTATTGTCTCTTCAAGGGAACCAGACATTCCTCCAGCAGGATATGCCCTGGCCGTGGCGACTCTTGTCGATTGCAGGCCCATGTCTGTGCTTGATGAACCAGCGGCGCAATGTCGAAAAACTCCAAAGGCGATTGCCTGGGTGCTGGAGAATGTTCGACGGATCAAGAAGCCATTTCCGGTCCAGGGCGAACTGAGGGTGTTTGAGGTCGATGTGACAGGATTGCTGGACCCAGCAATCACTGATTCTTAAATCGTTACCGGGGGCACTTCCAATTTTGCAATTGCCGACCTGAACTCACAACCCATTCGATGATTCAGCTTGTTTTGTAGCAATTGTACTCGAAGACCTTTTGAAATCAGGAGTTGCGTCGCGAATGAGCCCGGCAAGATCGCTTCTGATCTCGGAAATCGGCGGGCGAAGAAGTTCTATTGGCGTCTTGTTGCCCCGACTTTTCTCCAAAGGAAGCCCTTCGACGAAAAAGTCGAACGGCTTTCTCTTTGTGGTGACCTCGAACCTGCTGATTCCGGCGGCAATCAATGTTGCTGTTTGCACAGACTTTCGTGGCCCGTTACGAGTCCGGATCGATTGTGATCACCACAAATCGTCCTTTCCGCGACTGGGGCCGGATCTTCGACGTTGACAACACGCTGGCGACTGCCATGATCGATCGACTGATGCACTATGGCGAGGCGATGGTCATTCAGGGCAGCAGCTTCCGTACGAAAGGTGAGACCCCCGAAGAGTAGTCGCTTTCACGTCATCACTTTGCTCAGACAGCCCTGGCAGCGTCCGTGCGTGCCGTCAGGCATTCGCTGGAGACCCTGCTCGAACACCAAACAAGACAACCACCTCTGCTTTTCCCTTCGCGTCTTCGCGTCTTCGCGTCTTCGCGTGAGGCCCACGGCCTGCAAGCCCCCTCCCCGCAGCGGCAATCTGCAGGCAGCCAGTCGCAGAGGGCAGATCTCGGGCTGGAAAGCCCGAGCTACCTGCATTCGCGTTCATTCGTGTCCATTTGTGGTTCACCGTCACCCCTGCGTTTCCTTCGCGTCTTCGCGTCTTCGCGTGAGGCCCACGGCCTGCAAGCCCCCCTCCTCGCAGCGGCAGTCCGCAGGCAGCCAGTTGCAGAGGGCAGATCTCGGGCTGGAAAGCCCGAGCTACCTCCATTCGCGTTCATTCGTGGTTCATTCGGCAAGCGGTGGAGTCGCACCCCTGGTCACCGCACTGACCAGCGTTCTGTGGTTCCAGCCCCAACGGCGGGCCGCACCATCTCCGTCTGGTGAAACCGAGTTGAGCCGGCCCCCGAGACACGCCACTGCCGTGGACGGCGACTCCGACCTGCCTCTCCCGCACACTCGCGACGCCACCACTCTGCTGTGCAGCACAGCGTATGACGACAATTGAGCAGAGTCAGAACTCCGCACGCAAAAAAGGCTGCGCCGAGCCCGTGGAGGCTACGACAGCACCTCGGCACAGCCACCCTGGTGACCTCGAACCCTCTGTTTCCGGCGGCATTGAATGTGCTCACTCCGGTGTTTTGTTTATTTCGGATGTTTCTTTTGCTGCGAATATCCGATATGCTGCTCCCGGAGGAGCAAAGGACATGGCAACACTACTCAGCGACTTTCCGGAAACCGTTACCCCGACGCCGGATGAGGCGATTCTTGCCCAGGAAAGCAGTCGACGGCTTGCCCGTTTCATCGCAACCAATCGCAAGAAGCCGCTCCAGCTGCGGATTCACCCCGAGGATGCGCCGGAAGAGACTGTCGCCATTCCGGAATCAGCATTCCGTCTTCTGAATGATATTCTCACACAGATGGCGAAGGGAAACGCTGTCACGCTGATCCCGGTTCATGCCGAACTGACCACCCAGCAGGCTGCCGATATTCTTAACGTCTCACGCCCTTTTCTTGTTGACCAGTTGGAGAAAAACGTCATTCCATACCGCAAGGTTGGAACCCATCGTCGCATCCTTTTCAAGGACTTGATGGAGTACAAGCAGGCAATGGATCGCAACCGGTTGAAGGCACTGGACGAATTGGCGGCCCAGGCTCAGGAACTCGACATGGGCTATTGAAGTGAGCAATTACACCGTTCTGTATGACGCGTGCGTCCTCTATCCGGCTCCGCTTCGCGACCTGCTGAGGCATGTCGCGGTCACGGAACTTTACCGCGCCAAATGGACCGATGCCATCCACGACGAGTGGGTGAGGAACGTTCTCAAAGACCGTCCGGACGTGAAGCCGGAACAACTTCAGCGAACTCGCGACCTGCTGAACGCCCATGTCCGGGATTGCCTTGTGACTGGCTACGAGACGCTCATCGACGCCGTCACGCTGCCGGACCCGGATGACCGACATGTTCTGGCTGCTGCAATCCGCGCGGGCGCTGACCTCATTGTGACGTTCAATCTGAAGGATTTTCCTGAAAAAGACTTGAAGCCCTATGGAATCGAAGCCCAGCATCCCGACGACTTCCTGACGTTTCAGCTCGATCTGGCACCGAACACCGCGCCCACGATGGTATGGTTCGTCATAGCGGAGTATCTCGCGGCCGAGATCGTGTGGGGTTAAGGCAAGGTTTTTCTGGTTAAATCATTGTTTTGCCCCTAAAACCGACTCCCAATGCCCGTTTCGAGTACTTCGACGATTGCGTGCGATTCGACCTTCTGGTGTGCTTCAGCGTCTGGAAACCAGGAGGAACGACTCAATGGCAACGCTGATTCCCACGCACGCTGAACTGACCACCCAACAAGCGGCCGACCTCCTCAATGTTTCACGACCGTACATGGCGAAACTTCTGGACGAGGGAAAAATCTCAGGACGAACCGTGGGCAAATATCGTCGCGTCCGATTCGACGATCTCATGGCGTTCAAGAAAAAGGATGATGACGCCAGGTCCAAAGTGCTCGATCAACTCTCCGCTGAAGCCCAGGAACCTGGGATGGGCTAAAGTCCCTGGATGTTACGAAGCTGAGACCTGGTCCCTTTGAGACAGAGCTTTTGGCTGACGCTCAGCGTGCAATGTGAACAGAAGAGCACATTCATTGGCAGCCCGTTTTCAGGCAAAAACAACGAAACTTGACGACAGTATCATCCGATGATACTATCAGGGGCAACATGGGACCGAAGCACCGACGCACGCTGGAAGCGATTTTCGAGGACCCGGTCAGGTCAAACATCGCCTGGCGGGACATCGAGGCCATGCTTGCGGCGGCTGGTGCCGAGATCACCGAGGGTTCCGGATCACGAGTGCGGATCGCCTTGAACGACGTCCGGGCCGTGTTTCACCGGCCGCACCCTCAGAAGGAAACAGACAAAGGAGCCGTCAGGTCCATGCGGCGGTTCCTGACAGAAGCGGGAGTCACGCCATGATGGAATACAAAGGTTACATCGGCAAAGTCGAGTTCGACGAAGAAGCTGAGATCATCCACGGCGAGGTCATCAACACCCGCGACGTCATCACCTTTCAGGGCGACAGCGTTGCCGAGGTTAAGAAGGCATTTCACGAGTCCGTCGACGATTACCTTGAATTCTGCAAGGCGCGTGGCGAAACCCCAGATAAACCGTTTTCAGGCCAGTTCATCACTCGAATTCCGCCGGACCTTCATCGGCAGGTCAATGTCGCCGCGCTTCTCTCCGGCAAGAGCCTCAACGCCTGGGTTGCAGAGCAACTCCAGGGCGCGGTTCTCCGCGTTGGAATGATTAAGACCGCAGCCGGTAAGAAGCTCACTGCCAGGACCGCGAAGAAGCAACGAAAGGTGGCCACTCGAAAAGTTGTGTCCCGTAAGACGAAGGAGAGCGAGCAGCACGCGTAACCATCAGTCAGAGTTGGATTTGGGGGCGTTGATGGAGCTTCGCAAGCCACCGTCCCAACCTCGCAACCCTGCCAGAAAAAGTTCTAACGGTGTCTTGTCACCCCGACTTTTCTTCAAAGGAAGCCGTTCGACGAAAAAGTCGAACGGCTTTCTCTTTGTGGTGACCAGAGTTACGTCGCTCACCTGCCGGTTTAAACAGATCGAATCCGGGATCTGGCGACGAGCCGTGGTGTTTGAACCGCGCCAGATGTCGGCCGCCTTTTGGCTCCAGTCGAACATGTCCAGGACCGCCTTCCCGCGAGCCAGGAGTCGCGAATTGGCACAGCCTCTATTTGCGGTGCAGCAAAAGCAAATTGAGCAGCGATCCGTCGCGGTTGGCCGTCAAGTATGACACATCAGGATTGACATCGCCGGATTCGACCGCGAAGCTGCGGCAGGATCTTGCCGCAGTTTCGCGGTCGAGTATTCGTTAGGCGGAGGGTGCTGGAGATGGGCATTCGTGACTGGCTGTTTCGCAAACGGCAGGAGCCACCCGAAGCTGAACAAGTCCAGGAATCGGTCCGTCCCGCCGCACGTCGCGTCGCAGCCCGTGCGATAGTACTGGCCACAACCGTTTGTCGCGCATACCTGGAGATGCAGCGACAGGAGATCGATAATGATGAGGACATCGAGAATGCCGACGAGTTGCGCGAAGTCCTGCTGTCATGGCCTGAGGCGCTTGGCATTTCCGACGAGCTGGAACCGCAGGAGCGCGATCTGCTTCAGACGCCTGTAGGGACACTTGAACAGCAAAACGTAGTCAAGGCGTGCTGGCGCGCTGAAGGCCTGGGGGTGCTCGCGTGGGCGCTGAACAGGTTCGAATTGCCGCCCTGCGATGAACCCAACATCCCGCCAGACCGTTCGCAGCAAAGCGTGGGCTGGGGGAACCCGGCTCTGGCCGCGGAACTGCTCAAATCCGCGGTGCTGAGGCCACAGGCGGAGATCGACAAGCTGGCGAGCCACATCACCGTGGTCCATTGGAGGCTTAGACAGTTTCGTTTGTGTCCGGTCCCTATGGATTATGTCGGCTACCTTCGATCGCACCCCTTCTTCAAAGAGCGGTGGCTACAGAACTTGCCCATTATCGACCGCGATCTGGCGATCGGCGACAAGGCCGTCGCTGATGCACCGGCCGATGTCGTCCGCACATGCGAGAGCATTGCGGTCGAGCGGGCAATTGCCGCATATTGGCTGCGAGGAGACGACCCGATATACTCAAACGTGGATCCGTCAACGATTCTCTCGGGGGCCTGACCAGGCGGCAGAGCAGCGCCTAACCAGGCGCTGCAGCAGACGGCGGGGGGTATGCAGGCTTTGTGGAGTTCGTAGCTCATCCGGACCCCGCCGCTGCTGAGCTTGGTCGTTCCGCCAACAGCCCTCGTTCTCACGCGAACCCCTGCGCGTTACACGCCTTCCCATTCTGTCGCTTCCAGTCACAACAGAATCTCCAGGTTCCAGAATTCGAGTGCCTCCGCCACATATTCGGACACAAGTTGGGCTTCGCGTTCAAACGAAGCGCACTCGCCCCGACTTGTCTTCAAAGGAAGCCGTTCGACGAAAAAGTCGAACGGCTTTCTCTTTTTGGTGACCAGAGTTACGTCGCTCACCTGCCGGTTTAAACAGATCGAATCCGGGATCTGGCGACGAGCCGTGGTGTTTGAACCGCGCCAGATGTCGGCCGCCTTTCCAGCGGACGGTCGGATGATTGGTGCCTGGTGCGTCGGTTGCGACCGTGAAGAATGTTCTGGCACTGGTCAAATATGTCCTGATCAATCAGTCGTTCATAGCGTCCCGCATACACCTGCCCGTGCCGATGCAGTTCGCCAATGTAGAAGCGGTTGTTCAGGATGCAGGCGAGGGCCGATCGATGGAATCGTTTCTGGCTCTGCCGAAATGTGTGGCCTTCTTCGTACAGCAAATCGCGGAGAGTCTTGAAGGTATGACCGCCGCTGGCATAAAGATTGAAGATTCGCTTGACCGTTGCCGCCCGCTCGGGCATTTTTATTGAGGCCCTGCACGATCGGGGGCATCCCCCGTCAGCAAATCCAGTTCATGCTTTCTCGCAATCCTGAGCGGTCCTGGATAGAAAAACGGGCACACACCACGCTGTGCTGGTATGTTTATCCGCACGAGCCTCGAACACCCTCCCGAAGAATTCCGAGCGATCTCAGCGAGCGGGACCCGGGCAGCCTGCCGGTGTGGCTGCTGCCGCAGTGCGATGGTCGGCGATTCTGCCTGTCATTGCGTCATGAATTCGGCATTTTTTACGCCGTTGGGCCGACAGAAAACGAGTTCAAATCGAACCCCTGAAATGTCGGTGCCGGTGCGCGTTCCAAAATTTGCCGCTGCTGGTATAATATTGGGCTCCCGATGTCGGAGTCCTCGAGGCAGCTTCAGCGGCTGGATTGGGCAACGAGCGGTATCGGGGTTATTCATTGCCTCCGAATTTCCACCGAACATACAGGAACTGTCACCATGAATTCCCTTTTTTTCAAGGAACTGAACGCCTGGTTTGATCCCGGTCGTGCCCGACTGAATATTGGCTGTGGTCGACAGGTGAGTCTGGTGGCGGGAGTGGAGACAGGCCAGCTGGTGGGGACGTTCCAGACGCTGGAGCGTGTGGCTGAGTACGCGACGGCATGCGGCGCCCGGTCGACGATGGTTTCCAATTTTCTGCTCAACGGTCAGGGTCATGGGGACAATGGTCGAATTGTCTTCCGCGATCCGAAAGAGCTGCGTCAGGTCCTGTCAGCGGCGGGGATCATTGTGCCGACGGTCAGTGCTCACTGTGCCGCCTATGCGCATCTGAGTGCCATCTGGGGTGCGGAGTATGCCGAAAAATTCGTCCCGGGCTCCGTTATGGCGAAGGGTACGCAGTACGCCGAAGACTGGTCCGAAGAATATCTGCTCGGGATGCTGGAAACCGGAACGGCAGCTGGAATTCACATCTTCGGCTGGTTCTGGGGTTTGTGGGGGCATCCGGTGCTGCACAGCGGCTACCCGTGGGTCTTCGGCTGGGACGGCATGATGGCTGCCGGG
>Ga0209972_10001767_pt1 | contig 18380 bp, 12 predicted proteins | sample NOAtaG_7_FD_187302 | JGI IMG/M metagenome (GOLD analysis project Ga0209972, IMG submission 187302) | Freshwater lake microbial communities from Lake Erie, under a cyanobacterial bloom - NOAA_Erie_Diel1S_2200h metaG (SPAdes) (version 2) | ecosystem: Environmental > Aquatic > Freshwater > Lake ... | reverse complement strand
GGCCATTGCGGATGTAGCGACGGACCGGATCGTAGCGATTCGGAAGCGGACGCTGCCCGGTATTGACCTGGGCCGTCAGCCAGTCATTGAAGCTGGTCAGGTAGTCATCCCCAGGCAGAACCGTCCGGATCCGCCGACTGATCGTCTCTGCTCCAAATGGAGCATCGAGCCAGAGAAACTGGGAGACATAGGGCCCCGTCAGATCTCCGGGCGTCAGACCGCGAAAGAGCGTCGCTGGGGTGACCCGGCGCGGACTCACCTCCGCCGCAAGGCGACTCCGCTCTCCGTCGAGACTGGCCAGGCTGGCCGTCCGGGGTCCATGGAAATCGGGCAGCTGGGTCAGGTCGGCCGCCGCGGCATTGATGAGGGGGTCAGTCTCATAGTCGGTGAAACTGACATCCCGCGTCAGGGCCATCCAGTAGTTCTCGATAAACTCTGCGATAAGCGCCGCGCTGGCAAAGGCCGGCGGCGGTGGTTGGATGAAGGTGCTCGCGTCGCCACCAATCATCTCATAAGCGAGACCGGCCTGCGGACTGGTCAAGCGCCCGGCTCCGCCGACGGTGAGATTGTTGAAGCCCTCCGCCGCCCCTGCTCTGAGGACATCGAGGTAGCTCTGGTAGGCGCCCCGGTCGACCTCGCCAAGCAGGTTATGCGGAAGAGTTTTACTGAAATTGCCGATTCGGTGGGGATAGATCTCCTCATCCCCATTTGTTTCGTGGATGGGAACCGACCGTTGACGCTGACGCTCAGCGGCCATCGTGCGGAGCTGCCAGGCCCGCGTCGAACGATCGTCCGACCCGCCGTCACTTCCAATCTGACTCGCCGGGCTCCAGCCGGATAAGACAGGGGGGAGGGCGGCGAGGCTCGCCGCCCTCCCCAGAAAGCGACGTCGATTCCAGGTCGGAAATGGTCTCATTTCCTTTCTTATTCTCATTATGTCTGTACCACCTTTTGAACCTCACGGTTGGGTTAAACTGCTCCGGCCGGGAGCGCGATGGCTCCCGACCGGATCCTGGAAACAGGAGACACTTACTGCGCAGGATAGACAGGGATCGTGTACGAGACAGACCCGGTCTGCGTAAGTACGTGCAGGTTATGCCCTTCGTTGAAAGTGTTGGAGGCGTTGTAATTGATCATCGCTCCACTGATTCCAACATCCGCATCTGTCCAGAGCTTCATCCATCCACTTCGACCAGCCGGGATGACCTGATCATAGCGCGGAACCGTGCGTGGGAAGTTTTGAGAGATCATCCCCCGCAACTGGCAGGTTGAACTATTGAGCGTGAAGCTGGACGCCGTCTCGACGTCATCGAAGAGCAGACCGAAGAGCCGGCCCGGCGCTCCGATCTGGGAGGTCAGATTGCCGCCCAGCCGGTTGAGAACCAGCATGGTCTGATTACCTTCGGGAATCGAAACAAGATTGCTGAGCGCAACCGCCCGCGGAAGCTTGCCATAGGTCAGACCATCAAACGGCAGCGTTGCCGTCGGACTGGTCGGATCGTAGACGACCGATGAGGTTGCGGTAATGGATACAGCCGCCAGACCAGCCCGGTGCCCACTGTCAAACTTCACATACTCGCTTCCAATCAGGTAATTGAAGTTGATCGGACAACCACTCTCATCCGTGGCGACAGCAATCACATATCCGGTAACTCCCGGATCGAGATCACTCGCCAGGAAACTTGTCGTCTGACTGGGTGTCAGAGCAACAAAGCGATCGACCGCCGAACAGGTCTGCCCATCGACGAAGAAGAGGTGGGCGAAGACCGAACTGACCGGGTTGGTGTTGGTCAGAGTGAGCCGGGTATCCTGACGGCTGGTATTCACACCGGAGGTGTAAATATTGTAGATCAGGACACTTCCGGCGGCCTGCCCACTTCCCTCCGTGTTGGCTGGGACGGCCAGGCCCGCTCCGGGGAGTGGACAACTCTTGGGGAGATCGATACAGAGATTGAAGGTGATCGTCGTATCCTTCGTACCGTCAAAGTTGGTGTCAAAAGCCGCGGTTGAGGTTGGGCAGATCCTGACCGCCGACTGGAGAGTCCCAATCCGGGCGAGATAGGTGATCGTCACCTTGTCTCCCGAATTGAGCGCACCATTCCAGAGAATCTGGCCGGGATTGATAGTGATCGTTCCCGCTCCGCTCGACATCGTCCGCGAGCTTGCCGATACAACCTGGGTGATGGTCGACGGAAGATCGATCGTCAGCTCCGCACCCGATCCATTGGGCGCCGTCGCCGGCGACATATTGCCCATCATGACCGTGATCTCAGTAAGACCGCCGGCACTGATGCAATCGCCCTTCACCGCGTTCATCGTCACCATCATGATCGAAAAGCCGATGTCGAGGTTGTGATTGGACTGACCGGGCTGCCCGGTCGTAACCGTGATCACCGCATTGCCACCGACCGACTCGGCATCCGAGTCGCGGAAGTCGCTCGTGGATTTGCGCGGTGAGAGAGTCAGCGCCCGCAGACCGCCAGTGTTGGTCGCCACACTGATCTGGTAGGTCATGTTCGGCAGAATACCGCTCGCTCCATTGAGCGTGACGTTGCTGTCGTTGAAGAGATACCGGCCACCATTGGCCGTCGTCGTCTGGCCAACGAGCACTCCGTTCTTATAGAGATTGACCGGCAATCCGTCGAGGCCCGCCTCCTGTGGATCCTGGCAGCCATCATTGTTGGTATCGAGCCAGATGCGATTGCCGAGTTCAAGTGGAAGAGTCGGGCAGAAGAGCTCGACGTCACCAAGGCCGCTCGCCTTGCCCGTTGTCCCGGGGTAGGTTTGAGCGTAGACCTCATATGACTTCGACTTATCACCATTGGTAGTGCTGAACCACCCAAATCCGCCCGAGGTGAAGGTGACTGGATCCATCATCACCGCGACGACGTCACTCGTCGTCAACCCCTTCAGAAAGGCCAGTCCACCTTGTGCAAGCTCTTCGTGTATGGGAGTGCCAGTGAGCGGGAGCGTCTCCTTGGCAAAGAACTCACCACCCCCAGGGCCTTGTCCATTACCGACGCCGGTTCCGGACACCCCACCGCAGACACCGTTGCTCTCGAGCTGGAAAGCTCCATTATTCTGACAGGCCTTCAAAATGTCTCCACCTGAAAAGCCCGCGTAGTAGCTGGTGTCGCCGTTGATACCATAGTTTGATCCGGCCAGCTGCAACGATGTCCGGTCGATAAAGCCGATGATCATATCTCCGTTGTTGTCAAATTCGATATCGGCGAGAATCGGGGTTGGGTAGGTACAAATACTGTTGGGGGGACCGAAGCGGCACATCTTGCTCGCATCGAGGGTGCTGTCCCAGGAGTTCCACTGAAATGCGCCATCATAATTAAGTCCGGCAGAATTCCAGACCAGGCCACGATTGAACGTGAGATCGGTGATGTTGAGCTCCTGAGTGAAGGCCATCGCGCCACTGGTGGTCGCCGGATTGAAGCTCAGGACGTGGGCCGACAGAACAGCCCGTGTCTGGGTCGGAGTGCCGGTCGCGGTCTCTCCAGTACAGACCACTCCCAGATAGCCCTTGCCATTCGCCAGCTTGAGAGCCCACGGACGAAGGACGCCATTGGTACAGGTTGGCGTGCCGGATGCGCTGGCCAGATCGAAGGAGGTCAGGCTGGTCGGCTGTGCCCCGTTGGCCACGTTGAGCCTGGCGAGTGCCCGGGCCTCCAGATTGACCACCCAGAGGGTACTTCCATCCTCAGAGATATCGATATCGCCAAGACCGGTCTTTCCAACCTTGTCATATGCCAGCGAATCGTGGCTGGGGGTTGTCCCCGTGGTCAGGTCGCGCGTGATCGGTGTCCCAAAGGTATTGCTGAGCGTGTTGAGATCGAGACTCCAGACCTGCGTTCCACCACCGGTCACCGAGGGCTTGATCGCGTAGAGTCCGGCGAGGCCCTTTGGACCGGTATCGGCGTGACGGCGCATCACCGCCGAGCTGTACATGATCCCCGTGCTCTCCTGGAAGGCGAGGCCCCAGGTCGAGCCTATCTGCCCTGATCTGGCATGATAGAGATTAATATTTCTGAGAGCAGTCGTATCGTATGGTATTGAGACGAGCACTGGTTCGTTCACCACGCTCGGGTCGTTGTACGCTCCGAGTGTCCAGCAAGGAACAGCGGCCCGCATACTGTTCTTGCACCAATCGGTCAGGTTGATGAAGCCTGCGTTGATTCCCGTCTGGTTTCCGTTCATCGTCACAAACTGGACCGACGTGTTACCAGCAATCGTTGGAGCATATCGACTGCTCGGACTACTCGGCTGGGTCGGAGGATTGCTAAACTCGATGCGGGCACTCGTTCCCGGCAGGCTGGACAACGAATAGTTTCCACTGCTGTCCGTCGTCGCTGTCCGCGTGGTGCCAAGGTTGTCGGTTGCCGACACTGAGACACCAACGAGTCCAGGCTCGCCAGTGTCCTTCGTTCCGTTCCCATTCAAGTCATCAAATACGGTACCGCTGATTGAGCCGGCGAAGGGTGCGGCATATCCCCTCGTTCCGGCCCTGGGGAAGACCACGTAGGTGAGACTGGCCATAGTCAATCCGCTGAGGATCAACAATGCCAGACGAGTGGCTGATTTAAGTGTGAGTTTCTTCATATTCATTCTCTTTCTCTTCCACTACGCGATCCTTTCTCCGGACGGAGTCTGACCGCTTTGATTGCAGTGGTGTAGTTTTTCGCAGGTTGAAACCCTGGTTGTCCCGAGATAGAGCTCCTCATCCGCCCTCACCGGGTCAATACGACTCCGCTTTGACCGCGGCGACGCGTGGATTGGGTCTCTATCGCGCTTGAATTACGACGGGTTATTTATAGGTAAGCTGAGTTTGGCCCGCTAATAACTAATCCAGAGAATAAGTGAATAAAAAAGAGCGCCTGGAAGGCTCGCCAGGGCCCATTCCGAAAAGCCATGAAAATCGGTGAGCAAAGGTGAGCGACCAATAACTCAACCGTATTTTGCCATTCTCATTAGTTTGAGAGACCCGCTCACGACTAACAGACGGTGGGGACGAAAGGGGGATGGAAGTGGCGAATGGGGGGACAACTCTCTGCACTGATCAGTGGACAGAGTCGGGTGTGAAGAAGAGACCGGAGTAGTATTAATAAGGATATAGTCGAGCTGAGTCGGCAGGCTGGGTTATCACCTGCGGCGTAACGATGGCAAACCGGCGATTTGAAGATCAAAGAGGGGTGATGAGGACTTGCCGCTACCTGACCCGACAACTGAGCCTGGCAATAAATCGCTCAATGCCGGTCAATCGGCCGCTCAACTGAAGATTGAGACTCAACTGAAGATTCGGAGGGGAGGAGAGAGGCTGATGAGTGATGCTCAGAAAAAAAGAGAGGTGACCAACAAATGCTGACCACCTCAGTCACAAACTACACACACATCCCTGACACGCTCCTCCCCCCGGATTGTTCCATCATTTTCCACTTTTCTGCGCACGCCCGATAGATTTCCTGGCGACGGGGACGAGTCAAAAATTGACATGAACTGAAAACTGCCCTAGCCTATCAGCCTATTCCTGGCAAAATGATTATTGGAGACAGTTTTTAATCTTTGTCGCGACCGCATCCAGCAAAGGAGCCCGCCATGAGTGCGTTTACCAGTGAAGGCCTGTCAGGTTCGGACCGGCGTGATTTTCTGCGCCATACACTTTGCGCGACCGCCGGAGCGCTGGTCGCTCCACGTGAGAAGAAGCGCATCGCCGTGATCGCCACCGAGTACCGCTACTATTCACATACCGATGTGATCTGCAGCCGGATTCTCGAGGGCTATACGCCGAACAATGTCCGCGTCGAACCGCGCACCCGCATCGTCTCGATGTACACCGATCAGGTGCCTGAAAAGGACCTCAGTCGGGCCGCGGCGGCCAAACACGGCTTCACCATCTATCCGACCATTGCCGAAGCCCTCACGCTCGGGAGCGACAGACTGAGCGTCGACGCGGTCCTGCTCATCGGCGAGCACGGACAGTATCCCGACAACGAGAAGGGGCAGAAGCTCTATCCCCGCTACGAGCTGTTCAAACAGATCACCGATGTCTTTCGCCGCACCGGGCGGTCGGTGCCGGTCTTCACCGACAAGCACCTCTCCTACTCGTGGACGAAGGCGAAGGAGATGTATGACCTCTCCCACCAATTGAACTTCCCGCTCATGGCCGGATCATCGATCCCGGTCACGGTCCGCGTTCCGGCGCTCTCCTTTCCTCTCGACACCCGCCTCGAAAAGGCGGTCGGAGTTGGTTATGCCGGTCTGGACAGCTACGGTTTTCACGCTCTCGAGGGTCTGCAGTGCATGCTCGAACGCCGGCGCGGCGCCGAGACCGGGATTGCCGCCGTCGAGACCTTGTCCGGCGCCGACGTCTGGCGCTGGCGCGCGAGCGACCAGGGACGCTGGAGCGCCCCGCTGCTCGACGCGGCGCTCGGCTGCCTGCGCACGCCAAAGTCTGGCCCGATTGAAACCTGGGCCAAAGACGCGACCCTCTTTCGCCTCGAATATCGCGATGGCTTTCAGGCCGTCGTTTACATGCTCGGTCAGTCCATCGACGACATCATGTTTGCCGCGCAGGTGCCGGGCGCAAGCAAGCCCCGCGCGACGCGGTTTGATCTGACGCGCCGGGCGTTGCCCCATTTCGACGGCCTCGTCGATTTCATCGAACAGTTCTTTGTCACGGGTCGGCCACTCTATCCCGTCGAACGAACCCTGTTGACGACCGGGGCGCTCGAGGCCCTGCTCGATTCAAAGCACCAGGGACGGCGCATCGAAACACCCCATCTCAATGTCCGCTACCGGGCGCCACGCCGGGATTACCACGAATTCGCCTAGCCCGCTTGAAGTTGGCAGGGATCGAGCAACAAAAATGAACAAACTACTCAGTCTGACCCTCATCGCCATCCTGGCCCTGCCGGCAGTGACGGCGCAACAAAAGACCCGACCTGACGTCTCGGCCCGCGCGCAGCGGGTCCATCGGGACGCCTTCGTCTTCGATGCCCACGTTCACTTCATCGACCGGACGTTCTACCACGGCGGCAGCATCGCCGATCGCCATCCCGATGGTCAGGTCGATCTGCCGCGGATGCGGGAGGGTGGCGTCGATGCCTTCATGCTGAGCCTCTTCGTCTCTGAAGAGTACTATCCCGGACGCTTCGAGACGCGGCAGACGCTGCGGCTCCTCGAGACGGCGCGGCAGCAGATCGCCGCGCATCCCCGGGAGATCGAACTGGCCCTCTCGGCGGCCGAGATCCCGCGCATCAACCGCCAGGGGCGCATCGCCGCCGTGCTCGACCTCGAAGGGGGCTTCGATCTCGATGGTGATCTGGCCGTCCTGCGCAGCCTCCACCGACTCGGGCTGCGTTCCGCCCAGCTGCCCGCGCACAACTGGGCGAACGAGTTTGCTGATTCCTGCTGTGCGCCGAAGAGATGGGGCGGGCTGAACGAACAGGGGCGCGCGGTCATCCGTGAGATGAATCGCCTCGGCATGCTCATCAACATCTCGCACGCCTCTGACGAGACGATTGCCCAGGCGCTCGAAGTGAGCGCCGATCCGCTGGTCGCGACCCATCACGGCCTGCGGGCGCTCAACGATATTCCCCGCCTGATGACCGATGACCTCCTCCGTAAACTGGCCGCGAAGGGTGGGGTGATCGGCTTTCACATCGGCAATGAGTTTCACAACCGGCGCCAGTTTGAGTGGCTGACAGCGCGGCGCGGCCAGACCTTCTGGGATACGACCAGCGTCGCGCGCAAGGTGGCCGGCAAGTCGATCCTCGAGATTGATCAACTGATCAAAACCAAGTTTCCCATGCTCGGCTCCGAGACGCCGGATGAACTGCTGATGTCGGTCGATCAATGGGTCGACGTCGTCGATCGGGCGATCAAGATCGTCGGCGAGGACCACGTCGCCCTTGGCAATGACTTCGATGGCGGCCCGACCCCGCCCCGTGGCATGCGCGACATCAGCGACCTGGCCATGATCACTGACGCCATGCTCCGGCGCGGCTACTCTGAAGCGCGGATTCGGAAATTCCTCGGCGGCAATATGCTGCGCGTCTTTCGTCAGGTCACCGCAAAATGATAAAGTTCCATTCGTAACGGTTGTCGATCTTCGCCCATCGTTCAACCATCGAAAGTCCTGCGGAGTATATTTCCGCATCAAGTAGCAATTGAGGACTGCTAAAGTGTTGCCAAACCCCACCCCCCCTATCTCGGTCCACCATCTCGAAGGCAACGAACCGCTCCCACAGCGATTAATCTTTTGGACTCTGCAACCCTTGTTGATTACGCTGGTGTTGGGAGCCTTTCTCGTCGACCCCTCCAACGACCAAATCACCCTCTTGACTATCGTCGGGGTACAACTGCTCCTCGGAGGCCTTGAGTACTACATGCCGGCCAGGCCAGCCTGGCGCCAAACGGTGCGCCAGAAACTCCTCCTGATCATGTTTGGCGTGGTGACGTTAGTCGCGGCTGAAACTGCTGCCAAATTTCACGAAAGACTCCTGGCGGAGAGGCTCAGCGACCTGCGCAGCGCACTCAACCTTGACGTCTGGCCCCATCAAGCCCCGCTAATTGTTCAGGTCCTACTGGTCTTCTTTGCCAGCGAGTTCTTGACTTATTGGATACATCGTGCGGAACATCGCTGGTCAATTGTCTGGCGTGTCAGCGGCCACGGTGCACACCATTCATTCAAAAAGCTCAACTCCATCAACTCGGCCGCGAATCATCCGATTGAACTCCTCTGGCTCGTGCTGCCGACACTCATGGTCGATCTTTTCTTTGGTGTTGGTACCGCGACCCTGGGGGCGCTACTGCTGACTTCAGTTCAGGTAGCGGTTGTTCACAGCAACCTTCGACTCAATGCGAAGTGGATCGGTTTGGTGCTGACCACCAATGCCTGGCACTTTCGTCACCATTCAGCAGACCTTGCCGAGAGCAATACAAACTTTGGTTGCGCGGCCATTGTCTGGGACCGGGTGTTCAAAACCTTTGGTGACAGCGGTGTGGTCGAGGCTGGCATCGGCCCCCTTGAGCCAACCACGCTCGAGAAACTGTTGATGCCTCTCCGTGAGCCGCGCGGCAGCGTGATCGCCCCAAACACGCCACGATAACGCTGGCTGATTTAGACGCGGGTAATCCGGTCAGCTCCATCAGCCGTAACGAATTACCCATGCCACTCCGCTTTCCGGCCCTGCCCGTTCAAACTCTGCCGCGCCGACACCGACTATTCGGCGACCTGACTGACCCTTACGTTGTCGACGTGAAACAGACCGAACTGCCGGGCGGTTTTGTCTGTCGTCCATCGTCCGCAGGCGCTGACGATGCTTCGCTGCGGCGGAACCAGACTGGCCGGTAAGGTCACCAGGAGAAACTGCTTGTCGACAAGATTGTAAGTGGTCAGGATCGTTTGGCCAGCGGAAAATGCATCGGCATCCCCCTTCAACTCCATCTTGCCAATTTCAGACTGAATAGTGGCCAATGTAGCAAGTCCGGATCTGGAAGGGCCGCGATCAGCATCGCGGTCGACAATGCTGATGCTGCTCCCCGGGTTGTAGCGAAAGTAGACGTCCTCTTGCGCTGGTAAACAGTCAACCCTGCTTATCGATGGCGGCCTGGCGTTCGATTTGATGACGATGGGCCCAACGACCGCCATAGCCGCCAGGAGCAGGACAAACAGAACTTGCAGATTGCCAACCAGTCGCGTCGAATATCCCCGGTCGGGCATCGAATAGTCACGATGAAGCTGAATGGCCCATCGCCGGCGGAGCAGACGTTGGAAAAGGCCGAGCAGCCAGTATATTCCTGCCGCCGGAAGAATAAACAAGATGGCCACAGTGGCTGCATAGACCCGCAAACCGCCATCGATTGAAGGGGTAAATGGAATCGACGCGAAATAGCCAGTAAACGCCGCTAGCAAAAACAGCCCCTGACCTTGCCCTTGTTTAATATTGACGACGCACCAGATTAGGCCAGCCACCAACAAGATATAGATCAATGAGTGGATGTGCCGCGTCAGAATGTTGCTGTTTCCAAATTCGATGAAATGATATGCATGGAAGTAATGGCCGGGGAGATATTCAGACCACATCTTGATCATTCCCCGGACGAGGTCGAACGGATGGGCTCTAAAATGGGCCAGGGCCAGTCTGTATATCTCGGTCCCTTCTCCAGCCCGCGGATGATCAATCAACACCTGGGTCCAGCCTTTGCCCCCCACTACGACTCCATAGAGAATGTACGAGAATTCTGAAAAGGGTGCATGGCCAATGCCCCGGCTGATCTGTTTGACGAGAAGATAGTTGGTGACAAAACCGCTCATTGACGCGCCAATACCCTGCGCGAGAAAGTGCCAGTTGATCTTCTGGTCAGCTTTGAAGATCACCGCGCCAGCGATGATGAGGCAGGGGAGGACAAAAAAGGTTCCCGGTCGGGTGCATAACGCGAGCGTCATAAAGTAGAGACCGGCAAGCATCATCGGTTTTGATGTCCGCCTGATTGCGGCATACATTATGGCCAGACTGGTCGCGCCCATCGTCAGACCGAGATTCTCCGTCAGGGTTGTGCCAATGCCAATGTGTTTATAAAAGAAGAGCGCGAGGATCGTTACTGCGGCTCCGGGAATGGGACCATAGACCTGGTTGATCTCCTGGGCGAGGAAAAATGTGCCAATGGCCGTCAACGCGACGAGCATCGGAATGCAGACCGACAGATTAGCGCCTGTAAAGTTCAGAAGAGTCGCCAGCAGACCCACGAACAACGGACGTCTCGCTGACCACCCAATTGGATAGCCATCGAGCAGCGCGGCGGCGTCGATGTAGTAGCCATTCGCGTCATTCCAGGGCAGCAGCCCGCCGATCGCCGTCCCGTACAACAACCCGACCTGTTCCCAGACCGCGATCAATGGCAGCAGAAAGATGGTGATCGTCACCGTCAGGGTGATCGCCTTGCCGATCCACCCGCGAATCGAGAATCCGAGGATAAGCAGCGCCGCGCGCAAGACGGTGTACTCAAACCCGGAGCTGAAGAACTTCTCGAGAAATTGCGCTGACAGAGTGGCATTTAAGAGGCAAACGCTGATCGCCAACGGCAGAAGGAGGGTAAAGATTGTGGCGATCATGGCCCAGGCGGCCTGGCGCTTGTCAAAACTGATGATCCCAGTTACCCGATTTACGATTACCCGATTTAAGATAAATTGAAGCATGATCTGGTACATCACTCACGCAGGCGACCACCAACAACTGGCGACTAATGGCCACCAATAGCCCCGGCGGTCCCGGAAGTTATCCCCACACCAGCCGCCAGCGACCAGACGTTGTTGACACATCCCGATATCCACTCGGCATGTGTGACGACCTGAGTATTGGCTTGTCGGGGGGTCAAACAGCGGCTGGCCTTTAATTGGACCAGTTGTTAAGAGATTATGAGGGTCTCAGTGATGACCTCACCAAGCCCAACCAAAGTAGATTCACCAAAGTAGATGGCTGAGTTACACCAATAAATTCAATAGAACGGCAGAAGCGATCGAATGGCTTCCGGAGATGCGTTGTCGCCGCCTGGTCAGGCCCCCTCAGCGGGAAATCCGCACCATCACCCGGGGGGTTACCTGGCGAAAACCGCTCGCCAACGCCGCATCACGCGTGGCTGGATAGGCCGCGGCATCCGGATCAAAGGCGACCGCCTCGAACCGCTCGAGCACTGCCGCGGCGCCGGCATCGGAGCTGCCCGCCCAGCCATAGCCGGTCGGGCGCCGGTGGGCCCGCGTACCGCAGGCAAGGTGGACGGCGTTGCTGCTTGCCGGCACTACCAGCAACTCGCTCCCCGGAGCAACCTGGGAACAGATATCGGCATAACTATCAAGAATCCGCTGGTATGGCGGCAACGCCTCGATGCGCGCCCCAAGGGTGGCCATAGCGCTGACCACGACATAGAGCGCCATCACCCCCGCGGCGCGCATTGCGAGGGGCGACTTTCGGCCAGGACGCGCCAGACCGAGGGCACACAGGACGACGGCGCCGGGGACGACGAGGATCGTGTAGTGCAGGTAGTTGCGGACCATCAGCTGCATGATGCACGCCGCGGAGCCGCCAGCGACGACGAGCGCCGTCACCCCCTCGGCGCTCACCAGCGCAGTCCGCAGATCGGCCAATATCCGGCCACGACGGTAAATAACCTCGACCACGACCACCAACGCCGTCAGCATAAAGACGAGAACGAGCGGTTTGAGCGGCCACGCGATCCCTATGACGTTGGCCAGGAAGTCCGCCTCTGCCGGGTACGAGGCCGGACTCGCGAGGGATGTCCGAAGCGCCGCAACGCCGCCATCGAGCTGCCACAAGAGCAGAATCCCCGCGCCGGTGGCGACAATTCCGGTGACAGCCATCCCCAGCGCCTCCCGTGCGCCCCTCATCCAGAGCGCCGGCGAGAGCGCCAGCGCCGCGCCGAGGCCGAGAAAGGCCCCCTGCTGCTTGAAGAAGAATGAAGCGGCGACGGCCAGGCCAAGGACAACCACCCCGCCATAGAGATGTCCGCCGCGCCACAAGGTACCAAAGATGGCGGCTCCGGCGAGAAAAGGCACCAGGACGAAGGGCTCCGTATTCCCTTCCAGTCCTTCGACCCGCACGAGAAGAATCAGGGTGAAGGTCCCCGCGAGGATCGCGACCGCGCGACGTCGGGTGACGACCTGCGTCACCCACATCGTCAGTACTCCGACCAGCAGCAGGACGATCACGTAACCCTGTTGCAGATTCGCGAGATCACGCCCAAGCAGTCGCATCAAGCTTCGCCAGGCGAAGTAGATCCCCGGAGAGTAGAAGTGGCGTCCCGGCACCGCGTCGCCCAGACCGTCGACGATGTCGCGCGCAATGATGACGTAGTAAGCGAAATCAATGCCGCCAATGCGTGGCCTGGCGCCCACGAGCACCACCACCATCCAGCTCATTAATAAAAGCGAAATCGCGAGTAGTGACCATTCCGCACATCGGTCAGAAATTTTGGGTAAACGGTTGAACAACGGTCGCTTTCAAGTTAAATGGCCGGCGCTCATCTGCTTCAGCGCCGGCCAACTGGCCTGTCTCAATCTCTCGGCTTTCAATCTCTCAGCTTTCAATCTACCGGCTACCGGCTCCCGGCTTTCAGCTCCCGGGCTCCGGGCTTCTGGACTGGTCAGGCTTTACTGAGGCTCCGCATTGGCCCCCTAACGCCCATCTCACCTGACCCGAGCGGCGTTGCCACAGATTGACCCGATGGTGCTCCCCAATGTCAAGACAGCAAATTACCCAATTTAAGGTGTAAAGCTGCCACGAAATCGAGCGGGCAATTGTATACTTTACCGCCACGACAACGCGGCTCTATACTAACCAATCATTCAGCAAAATCAAATAACCTCAGCGCCGCGATCGTCTCGTCCTCCCCACGGCGAAGGTGGTGCCCGGCGATCCGCATCACGCCCGGAATCGGATCTGAAAAGCACTGTAAATATAGTACACTCCAGCGTCCGGTCCTGGTCTCCAGGCTTCATTGATAAATTAACTTATCCCTCTGGAACGACGCGCTCATTGATCGTTGAAGTCGCCGCCAAAGCTGTTGACAAGTCTGCTCGTCAGGATATTTTATAAACAAAGGTGGACTCCGATGTATTAAAGATCTCTCAGAAACCGGCCCTTTCTCCTTGTCAAAGATGGTTGCCCAGGCCGACCACCCCGAATGAACAGATGGCTGGCAACCGGCGAATGCCCATCAGAACCCTGACTAAGTTATGGCGATTCAGCCCCACAATTGAAAATTATTATCCATATCCACCGCGGATTTGCTGCCTGTTGTTAGTGAAGTGAAGTTGAGTACCAAGGCATGAATCAAACTATTCATATTTCAGTGGTCACCCCAGCTTATGGTTGTGAAGAGTGCATCGATGAACTCTACCGCAGACTGTCGACGGTATTGTCATCCATCACCGCGAGCTATGAGATTATTTTTGTCGAAGATGGCAGCCCGCAGCAGGACTGGAAGCGGATCGCGCATCTGAGCAACACTGATCCAAAAGTTAAGGGCATCAAACTAAGTCGGAATTTTGGACAACATTATGCCATTACCGCCGGACTCGACCATGCTTTTGGCGACTGGGTGGTGGTCATGGACTGCGATCTGCAGGACAAGCCCGAAGAGATCCCCCGCCTCTACAACAAGGCCAAAGAGGGATTTGATACTGTTATTGCCCGACGGACCAACCGCCATGACTCGCTCTACCGTCGCTTTTCATCATTCGTTTTCACGTCGATCTTTAGCTATCTTGGGGACATCAAGACCGACCCGGCCATTTCCAACTTCTCTGTCTCCAGCCAGAAAGTGATCAGCGAGGTCAGAAGATTTCGGGAAAAGGACCGTTCCTTCCCCATCTTCCTCCACGCGGTTGGTTTTGACAGAGCCTACCTCGATGTTGAACATGACAAGCGCTTCAAGGGGAAAAGCTCCTATACCTTTTCAAAATTATTCGATTTCGCAATCCAATCGATCATCTCCCACTCCAACAAACCCCTCCGGATCTCCATTCGTTTTGGGTTCATTCTTGCGCTGTTGTCTCTGCTCTATGGCGGCGTCATTCTCTACCGCTATTTTTTCGAGCAGATCTCGGTGCCAGGTTGGGCGACCCTCGCCTGTCTGATCTGTTTTCTCGGTGGGCTGGGATTTGCCAACCTCGGGATTATTGGCCTCTACATTGGCAAATCTTTTGACGAGGTAAAGGGAAGACCCCTCTATGTTGTCCAGCAGTGTTTGAACCTCCAAAATCGAGCTGATCTCGACAACGGCGTGTCGATTAAGACCACCGCGGTGCCGAACCAGATCGATAATTGCGATAATGAAAGCTGATCTTCCGGAGTATTTGTATGGCTGTCCTTAAAACCAGACGGGCGCGTATCGCCGGAATGACCTGCAGTTTTCCGGCTCAGGAGGTGACCACCGCGGCCACGGCTGAGCGGCTGGGTGTGGACGCACGGCGCCTCTACGCCCTGACCGGGATCGAATCCCGGCGCATCGCGCCGCCCGATCTCTGCGCAAGCGACCTCTGCGCCGACGCCGCCGCGCGGTTGCTCGCTGCCCTGAAATGGGAGAAAGAGTCGATCTCCGCGCTCATCTTTCTCAGCCAGACCCCGGACTATATTCTGCCGGCCACGGCCTGCCTGCTGCAGCAAAAGTTGAACCTAAGCCAATCCTGCCTGGCCTTCGACATCAACATGGGCTGTAGCGGCTATGTCTATGGGTTGATGACTGCCGCCTCTCTTGTCGAGGCCGGACTGGGACGCGTCCTGTTACTGGTCGGAGACACCATCAATCGGCTCTGCTCAGAAGATGACCGCTCCGTCGCCTTTCTGTTTGGCGATGCCGGAAGCGCGACCGCGCTCGAATGCGGCGCCGATCAATTAACCTTCTTGGCCGGAACAGATGGCCGCGGGGCTGAACATCTCATTATCCGCGCCGGCCAGAGCCGGCAGCGCACGACTCCGGAGTTGTGCGTGCGGCAGGAGGTCGAGCCCGGCAACGTGCGCAGCCCGCAGGAACTCTATATGAACGGAGCTGAGGTGCTGGCCTTCGCGCTGCGCGAGGTGCCCCCGCTCTTTGAGCAGATCCAGCAGGAGTCGGGAATGGACAAGGATGCCTTTGACGCAGTCGTCATGCATCAGGCCAACCAGTTCATGCTCGATGCCCTGGGGCGAAAAATGGGGCTCGCGAAGGATCGCGTCCCCTCCAGCGTCAGGAATTTCGGCAACACCTCCTGTGCCTCCATTCCTGTCACCCTCTCCTGCTGCTTGCGGGACAGACTGATCGATTCCCGGCTCAGACTGGCCATGCTCGGTTTTGGGGTTGGCTGGTCGTTGGCTGGTGGCGCGGCTGAAATCGGCCCGCTCGTCGTGCCCGAACCCGCTTTTATCTGACTGGTTGCCACTTGCTGACAGAACCACATGAAGACTGCTATCACCCACATCGAATACCATCTTCCGGCCCGGGTCATCACCAACCAGGAGCTGGAGAGCCTTTTCCCCGAGTGGCCAGCCCAGAAGATCGAAGAGAAACTGGGAATCGTCACCCGACATATCGCCGCCGATAACGAGACCTCGGCCGATCTGGCCCTCGCCGCCGCTGAAAAGCTGTTCGCGACCAACGTATGTCGACGCGAGGAGATCGACTATCTGATCCTCTGCACCCAGACACCAGACTACCTGCTGCCGACGACCGCCTGCATCCTGCAAAAGCGATTGAATCTCCGCCCTGACTGCGGAGCGCTCGACTTCAATCTGGGCTGCTCAGGCTATGTGTATGGTTTGGGAATGGCCAAGGGGCTGATTGAAACAGGTCAGGCCACCAAGGTGCTGTTTCTGACCGGCGAAACCTACAGTAAACTCATGCGTCCGGATGATAAGTCGACCCGGACCCTCTTCGGCGACGCCGGCTCCGCGACACTTCTGCAAGGCCAGCGAGACGGCGCGGCCAGCCTCGGTCCCTTCGTTTACGGAACCGACGGAGGTGGCGCCGCGGACCTGATCGTCCGCCAGGGCGGGCTGCGCCAGCCCGGGCTCCCCCTCGACAACAGCGAGGGGCTCTGCATGGAGGGAACCAGGATCTTCAACTTCAGCGTGCGTGAAGTGGCCGCCAATCTGGATGCGCTTCTTGTTAAAAGTGGCTTTTCGCTGGATGAGATCGACCTCTTTATCTTCCACCAGGCCAATCGGTTTATGCTCGAATTCCTGCGGCGAAAGTGCGCTATTCCTGAATCAAAGTTCTATCAGCATTACCAGGAGAGCGGAAATACCGTCTCCAACACCATTCCCATTGCCCTCCACCACGCCATGCGCGATCAACTGGTGAAAAAAGGATCCCGCGTTGCACTGGTCGGCTTTGGGGTCGGTCTGTCCTGGGGATCCTGTCTCGTCAAGTTTTGAAGGAGAGGGGGAAAGACAAGATGCGGATACTCCAGGGCTACGGATTAACCCTGCGCCAACTTGAAGAGAAAGACATCGAGATGGTGCGCCAGTGGCGGAATGACCCGCAGGTCTCCGACTACATGGCCTTTCGCGGCCACATCTCCCGGCAACAGCAGACCGAATGGTTCAAGGCCGTCAATAATGAAAACAACCACTTCTTCATCATTGAGTTGGCCGGAACTCCCATCGGGCTCTGCGAACTGAAGAAGATCGATTGGATCGATCGAACCGCTGAAGGTGGCATCTTTATCAAAGATGAGCAGTTCAGGAATTCTGTCCACGGCGTGGCCAGTGTAGTCCTACTCTGCGAGTATGGATTTGGTGAGCTGGGGCTCGCCAGAATCTATGCCCAGATTCTGGACGACAATGCCCGGGCGATTCGCTTCAATACTATGCTTGGCTACCAATTGCTACGGTCGGGCGAGGCGGGTAAGTCGGTCTATTTTTTGACGGCCGAAGCATTTCAAGGGGCCTGCTCAAAACTTAAGCCGGGCCTGGATAAAATAGCCTCGATGAGCCATCGCCAGCCTGAAACCCCGCGTGACGAGGATCGCCGGTGACGAGGATCCCCGCGCAACCTGACCCCACTGGCAGTTACCGGCCCTCCGGTGGTTGCCGGTCCGCCGTCTCCACCTGCGCCGACGCAGAGGTCAGAAGCCTCCGTCGCGTTTAACCATCGGTCAGCCGGCAATCCAGCCATCTTCAGTCGGTTCCAATCAGGGCGTGCAGGTCGGCCACGGTTCTCGCGACGGCCAGAGCTTCCATGTCGAGCGACCTGGAAAACTTTTCATCGACGCTGGCAATGAACATTACGGCGGCTATTGAATCCCAGCCGATCGCGCTCAGCGTTTCGTCGCCGGTGACGCTGCCGGCTGCGGCGTTTACTGTCTCTTCGATCAATCTGTTGATTTCGTCGCTTCTCTTCATAAGTTAGCTGGACTGGTTAGATTGGTATATGTAACAGCGGATAGACTATCCGCGCTCCTTCCCCCGGAGCAGCTCAAGATACCACAAAGGTCAGGCATCACACCACATCGCCCTCCCGGCCTTCGGCCAAACGCCAGTGCGCCAGCCGAATCGGCCCGGTCGACTCCGCCGGGCCACGCGGATACAACCCGCCAGCCCTCAAGCGATGGGGCCCGGCATCCGCCGTTAAGCACTACTGGCCAACCGGCTCACCAGGACGCTGGATCGAGAAGGTGTGCTCGACGCAGGGCGCTCCCCGCCAGACCGCCGGAGCGGTGCTGACAAGCGACATCCCCACCCGTTGAAGTAACCTCACCGATCTCGTGTTGCGTTCATCAGTAATGGCAAGCACTCGTCCGACGCGCGTCTGCGCAAAGATCAGGTCGATCATCGCGCGCACCGCAAGCGTCGCCAGTCCCTGCCGCTGGCTTGAAC
>Ga0209972_10001765_pt1 | contig 18388 bp, 13 predicted proteins | sample NOAtaG_7_FD_187302 | JGI IMG/M metagenome (GOLD analysis project Ga0209972, IMG submission 187302) | Freshwater lake microbial communities from Lake Erie, under a cyanobacterial bloom - NOAA_Erie_Diel1S_2200h metaG (SPAdes) (version 2) | ecosystem: Environmental > Aquatic > Freshwater > Lake ... | reverse complement strand
AACCAGTATTTTGGGATTTAAGGATCAGTTGGAGGCTAAGGCTTATATCAAAGGAATACTGGAAACACTTATAACATCTGAACCCCTGGTCAACTATAAATTCGATATTTTTGCCATAACTCAGGACAACTTTGGAACCCTCTATCGAACCAAGGCGCTCCGAGAGTATCTCGCATTCTATGACCGGAACTACTAAAAGAAGGGTAATCGGGTTTCTTCAGACTAAAAAGCCATGGGTTCAAAAAGGAATCCGGTACGTCTGGATTGGATTTTTAACCATTTTCCTTGGATTACCCCTTTTCATTTTTTCAGTCCAGGTAGATCTGCTCGGGCTTTATGGAGCCATGCCCACCTTAGCAGACGTAGAAAACCCTGAAAATGATCTTTCCTCTGAAATCCTTTCGGCAGATAGCGTTTCCCTCGGCCGATACTTTCGCTTCAACAGAAGTCCGGTAGCCTACGAAGAACTCTCTCCTGATTTAGTTAATACGTTGATTATCTCAGAAGACCATCGCTTCCGTGAACACTCCGGGATAGATTTACCAGCTTACATAAGGGTTATCTATGGTCTTCTAACCCTAAACCCACAGGGTGGAGGTAGTACAATCACGCAACAATTAGCCAAAAATCTCTATACCCGAAATCCGGACCGATCTTTAGATGGACATCTTGCTTTTTTTGGAGGGTACGTGAAACGACTGATTGAAAAAGTAAAAGAATGGGTAATCTCCATCGAGTTGGAGCGAAACTTTACCAAGGATGAGATTATCGCCATGTACTTCAATACCACTGAATTTAGTAGCAACAGCTACGGCATTAAGGTAGCGGCCGAAACTTATTTTGACAAGCAACCAGATAGTCTAAACATAATGGAGTCGGCTGTTCTGGTAGGGATGCTTCAAAATCCATCCTGGTATAATCCGAAAAATCACCCCGATAGAGCGATAAAAAAAAGAAATGAAGTTCTTTACAAACTTTATAAACAAGATTACAAAATCACCTCCAGGGATGAGTACGATTCGATTGCCGCACTCCCACTTGAGCTAAAGTTCCGGGTACAAAATCAAAATCAAGGATTGGCCCCTTATTTCCGGACCGTTTTAAGCAACTACCTCATAAAATTTTGTAAAGAAAGAAATATTGATTTGTGGAATTCTGGTCTTAAAATTTATACCACGATCGATAGTCGTCTTCAAAAGTATGCGGAAGAGGCACTTTACGATCAAATGACTAAACTCCAAAAAGATTTTGACCGCACGTGGGGTAAACGGAAACCTTGGGTTGACGATAATACACACGGTGAAATAAAAGGATTTCTCGATTCCCGAATCAAGCAAACAGATTATTACCGATACCTGGTACGTCGGTACGGTAAGGATTCAGACTCTGTAAAGATCATGCTGAACGTCAAGAAACCAATGACCATTTTCTCCTACAATGGAGAGTTGGATACAATGTTCAGCTCAATGGATTCACTCAATTATTATAAGCGTTTTCTTCAAAGTGGTTTTATAGCCATGGACCCTGCAACCGGACACATCAAAGCATGGGTCGGCGGCGTGAATCACAAGTACTTTAAGTTTGATCATGTGAAACAAAGCGCCCGTCAGCCAGGCTCAACATTTAAACCTTTTGTTTACGGCATGGCCATGGAAGCCGGGCATTCACCTTGTGAAATTCGAAAAGATGTTTCTCCAAGCTTCCAGGTTCCTGGACGTGTTTGGTCACCAGAAAATTCAGAAGGTGGCCATGGAAATGGAGAAGAAATGACCATCCGACAGGCCATGGCACGTTCCGTCAACTCAATAACAGCTCAGTTATTACAAACCGTCGGAATAAACAATGTAGTTGAATTCGCACATCGCGTTGGTATTGAAAGTGCTCTTGACCCCGTTCCCTCATTGTGTCTGGGAACAAGTGACGTGACACTTTATGAAATGGTTGGTGCATACGCGACGTTCGTGAATGCAGGTATTTATACCAAACCCTTTTTCCTTACCCGAATTGAAGACAAAAACGGAAACGTAATTGAGAATTTTATTCCTGAAACCAGACAAGCCATCAATGAACAAACAGCTTATAAAATGGTTTATATGCTTCGTGGCGGCGTTGAGGAGCGAATGGGTACATCTGGTGGCCTAAGTGCAGAAGTTCGTAAAGACAATGAAATTGGAGGTAAAACAGGTACCACCGACAACGCCTCAGACGGATGGTACGTGGGAATTACCCAATCCCTGGTGGCCGGTGCCTGGGTCGGTGGTGATGAGCGTGCAATACACTTTCCATCCTGGAATTTTGGACAAGGTTCAAAAACCGCCAGACCGATTTGGGAAAAATTCATGCTAAAGGCTTACAATGATCCATCAACAGGAATCAACCGAGGATCATTCAACAGACCAAAATCTGGAGTTGATATCTCCTTCGATTGTAAAAACATTACACTTTCTGATTCTTTAAAGATTAAAGAAGAGAAACCCTGGGAAATCCCTTAAACAGCATGGAGAGTGAGCTTCGGGATGTTATCTCCAATCTTCCCGGAAATCCAGGTATCTATCGTTTTCTGGATAAGGAAGATCGATTGATCTATGTAGGTAAAGCGAAGGATCTGAAAAAAAGAGTTTCCTCTTACTTCTCAAAACAAGTCGGACAAAACAGAAAAACACTTAAGCTGGTAAGTGAAATTCGAAAAATTGAATACACCATTACGCCCACAGAGTATGATGCCTTGTTACTTGAAAATACGTTCATTAAACAATATCAGCCTAAGTACAATATTCTTTTAAAAGACGATAAAACCTTTCCTTTCATTTGCATTTTGAACGAACGGTTTCCCAGAGTCATCAGTACGAGGAAGTTTATTGCCGGTGCCGGAGAATATTTCGGGCCGTACACAAGTGCTGGCTCAATGCAAAATGTTCTGGAGCTGCTGAGAAGACTCTATACGATCAGGACCTGCAACCTTCAGTTATCCCAGGAAAATATCGAACACCAGAAGTTTAAGGTCTGTTTGGAGTTTCATATTGGAAATTGCAAAGGTCCCTGTGTAGGCCTTCTGTCGGAAGAAAATTACATGGAAGAAATACGTCAGGCCAGAAAGGTTATAAAGGGTGATTTATCCGAAATCTGGGAACTCTACGAAACAGAGATGAAAACTGCAGCCTCCAAACTGGAATTCGAAAAAGCGGCTGTATTTAAACGGAGGTTGGAGCTACTTGAAAAGTTCAGAAGCAAAAATACAGTCGTAAACCGATCGTTGACGAATGTCAACATCATCACCATTGGCAGCGATGAACACAGTGCATGGGTAAACCTCATGCAAATAAAAGAAGGTGCCGTCATCTATTCCCGCAATAAAGAGATCGTCAAAAAGCTCGAGGAAACAAACGAAGAAATCCTTGCTAATGCGTATACCATACTGACCCAGGAAGCGCCTTTCAAAAACAAAGAAGTCTACAGCAATATTGTTTTTCAGCATGGACCAGAAGTCGAACTGACCTTACCTAAAATTGGTGATAAAAAAAGACTGGTCGATTTATCCTTAGCAAACGCGGAAACCATTAGAGAGAAAAAAGAGGCAGATAAAAAGCTTCAGAAGGAAGATGTTCTTATTCTAATTAACGCCAAAAAGGATTTAAGGCTACAAACAACTCCCAGAGCTATTGAATGTTTTGATAACTCCAACCTGCAAGGCACAAATGCAGTGGCCTCAATGGTTCGGTTTGAAAATGGGAAGCTTTTAAAATCAGAATATCGGCATTTCAATATAAAAACAGTCGAAGGACCGGATGACTTTGCGTCCATGCGAGAAATCGTGGGAAGACGCTACACCCGACTACTAAATGAAGGTAAGCCAATGCCTGATCTCATAATCGTTGATGGAGGAAAAGGTCAACTGTCAGCTGCGTGCGAAGCACTGAAGTCGCTGGGAATTTACGGCTCCATTCCGATTATTGGTATTGCAAAAAACCTGGAGGAAATTTTCTTTCCGGAAGATCCATTACCCCTGCTACTGGGTAAACGCTCTTCAACACTAAGACTTATTCAGCAATTACGAAATGAGGCTCACCGTTTCGGCATAACCTTCCATCGAAAGAAAAGAAATAAGGCTCTATTGGAAGACGGATCAATTAAGATCCCCGGAATTGGCCAAGAAACACTTTTACTACTGCTTAAGCACTACCGCAGTATGAAAAAAGTACTATCTGCTGACTTTTCAGAGCTCAGTAAACTTGTCGGTGAATCCAAAGCCAGAAAAATCCTATCCACAGCATCCCAACTGGATAATAAAAAAGGGGCTTAGGCCCCTTTTGATTTCATTGAATTGGAATCAATATTCCCACAGATTGTGCTCTTTCTCCATCAATCGGATTTCTTCCCACTGACGAGCCCAAATGCCCTCACGATATGGTCTTCCATTTTCGCGGTAAATATCGTCGATGGTAGAATCATCGGGATTCTCGACCTTGTAAATAACTGGATGGAAAAGTCTTAACAAAAAAGCGTCTGCGAAATTTTTATTCTCAGCTGTATTGTAGCGGTTGAACCAAATGGCCTCGCGTGGATGATTGCGAAAAACACGCTCTGCATCTTTGTAGCTGATCCAGCCTAATTCATTATCAACTCCGGAGTTGGTCATTCGACCAGGCACCAGCAATTGAATAGCTTGGATATCGTAATACAAGCGCGACCTTCTGCGATCAAAAATTACATCCTCCATGATACGCATCTTGGTCATATCGCTATAGAGGTAGTAAGAGGCCTTACCCTGAGCCGAGATTTGCCAATCGGCAGGCGAAGTTTCAGGATTCTTACCTATGTTATCGGTCTGGGCTTCATAATTTTTGCCTTTATAGGTAACGATATCCGCCTGAGTGATATAGTTGGTTGATGGATCCCAGGTAGGATAAACAGTTGCCTGGTTCTGAATCAGAAGGGCATTCCAATCAGCCTTAGGATATAAAGTAGTAAGTGAATCGTTATAGTAGACCTGAGCAATTTCGCCGGACTTTACTGCTTCAATTAAAAGCTTACTGATTTCAGCATTTTTTGAGAAGAAGCCCTCATTCTGTTTTTCACGAAGATCAATTTCCCTCCAAACACGAATTCGGTAATGTTGCTCATAACGAGGAATTGGACTTACAGAATTTGGATTATACTGAGGCAACTCATCAGACTGAGCAGATACAGTCAATGCAGCGCCGATTAAACCGGCAACCAAAAAATGCTTTTTCATCCTTAAAAAGTTCTTTTCCATAAATGATCAGTCTTATATAACTGGGATCAGTAATTTTTATTGCTTGACATCAAAACGAATGATCTCAACCTTGATATCAACTTTCTCATCCTGACCTTCGAACGTCCGGCGCGTTACAGATTTAATATCAATAACAAGGTTGTCGCCAGGCTTCATTAAGTTTCTCCAGGAGTTAAGATCAACACTTTCGTTGGTGAACGTCTCACGCTTAACGGGCGAAGAGCCGCGAGCAAGGATAACTTCCATACTGCGGATTCGGTAGACCGCATCTTTAGGTACCTCCTGCTTAAAGTTTTCTTCTGCCTCTGCAGAAACGCGCAACGTAGAGAGGTTGCGAATCATTTCACCGGAACGCAAGTCGATTTCTTTTCCAGCGGCGTTCTTAGCTGAATATCTTGGTTTCGGAATTGGTTTTACATCGAACTTCTCTGTTCCAAGAACAGCGCCTCCACTCATTACAGTAATTTCAACTTTATTTTCCTTAGGGATAATGATAGGTTGAGAAGCCTTTGCCCCGGGTACAATCACAGCGCCTTTCGCTGTAAATGTTGGGTTATAGTTTGTTCCGAGTGAAGGCACATCAATATTTACCATGTTGCCACACTGCTTGTAAAGCGTTGGCGCATTACCCGTAGTTACGCGGATAACTGGCTTAACCACAAAATACTCAATAGGCATTTTAATGGTGGTGTCTTTAATCGTAATCTCAGCGAGAAAGCTTTGTTTAGAAACGTCGCCAGGTCCGTAGCTGGATGCAGAAGCAACAAACTCAACTGCTCCCATTTTAATTCCTGTTTTCGGATCATCCTCAACTGTAAGAGGACTTCCATTGCGCTTCATGGATGGAACAACTCCTGATGAGGAGGCTGCCACAAACATTTTACCACGGTATTTTGCACCTGCGGCAACCGTATTCGACTCCGGAATAACCATCGGAACAAACGTATCCGCTTTGAGGTTAACAGCATCTGCAATTTGTGCCAGGGTATCCAAAGCTAAAGACTCGTACTCCAGAATTTCAGTTTGCAATTGACTTATAACTGTAATGGCAGCCATAGTTGGAGTGCCTTCAAAAGTGAAGTGAAGAAAATCCTTCTCTTTATGATGTTCGTTGTTTCTGAACTCAGCGTAATCCTCAGCTTTTTTGTTAAGCTTATTAAACTTCATTCTGGAGATTCCTTCCAAGCCAACTACATAGTCCACCAGAATTTTCTCAAAATCCTGGCCCATTTTAGGATTGGTTGAGCTCAGCATTTTTTCTTCAGCGATGTTGGTGTTTAATACCAACTCCTCTTCAGGCATCTTAATGCCCTTATGGTCTGTAGTTAAATTCTCCTTAACCGCATCCAGCTTTGCTATAACATCCTGTGTAAGTGTTCTTACCTCTAAGGCACGTTTTTTAGCATCCTGAACCTTAGGCGATTTACTGGTCGCCTCCTGAATGGATTGATTTGTTTTAAAGTTGTTATTTTCTTCTTCACCACGAAGCTCTTGGAGCGTAGTGTTCAGAATAGCAAACTTTTCAAGCACTGCGTTACTGACGTTAAGCGCCAGAAGCGCCGTCAGAACCAGATACATCATACCGATCATTTTCTGCCTCGGTGTTTCTTTTCCGCCTGCCATGTTAGCTTTATTTAGATGTTAGGGAAACTTAAACCTTAACTATTTAAACTTCTTCAACTATTTGGAACCTTTCATTGCGGTTAGCATGCTGCCATAAACCGTGTTCAAAGCAGTGATGTTATCAGTCAACTTAGACAATTCACTTGTGAACTTGGTTGTATTATCGCCAACCTTAGTGAGGCCCTGCATGGCACCAGTAAGGGATTCATAAAATTTATTCATGTTTTTCACATGTGTATCGGCGTCTTTCAATTCCATTTCATAAACAGAATTAAGTGCCTGAAGATTTTTTGTAACAGCTTGCATTTGCTTGTGATACTCGCCCGTATCTTTTGATGCACTGGCCATAGCGGAAACTGCCTGCATGGCTGTACCGTAGGACTTGTTCATTTCAACCAAGCTTGTAGAAGCTGACTGTACATTTTTGGCGTACTCGTTAGTAGCAACAGCGGCGTTCGCTAAGCTGTTCATTTGGGAAGCAGAAGTGGCTAAATTGGAGAGACCCTTTCCGAGGTTATCCAATAAGTTTTGGTCCACTTTAGCAGTTTTCAACATTTCATCAATTTTTAACAGCGGAGAATCACCTGCTGCAGGCTTATTGCTGATGCGGCTGGCTGTGGGCGTAACTGGTCCCTCAAAATCTTCAGCAAGCTCAGGATAAACCTTTGACCAATCTGGTTCAGCTGCAGGTGGTTCAAAAGCACTTAAGAAGAATATGGCTGCCTCAGTAAGCAGACCAATCATCAGCATTTCGTTTGCTCCTGCGAGGTGAAGGATTTTAAACAATGCACCAACAATTACAACCGCCGCTCCGATACCATAGATTTTTGGCATGATTGTTTTGTAGAGCAGGTGCATGAATCCGCCTTTTTTCTTTGCCATTTTAGTTAAGGTTTAAGTTTCAGTTTTATTAAGTAGTTGAATGAAGAGTAGTATTAAGGTTTTCCGAATTCGTATCCGGAAGAACGACCAAGATGAGTAAGGGCACAGCGGAAACCAATGTATGCGCGTGCGGAGTCTTTAAATTCATACGTGCGTGTTCCGGTTTCCAGGTAATACGCAACATCCTTCCAGGATCCGCCACGAACAACCTTTTTAGGCGCAATCTTGGCGTTATACTTGGCGCTCTGTGGATTTGTGCGCTCGTCTATATATTGTGGATTAAGATCCCAAACCGTTGGCACTGCAGCCGGATTGAAGTCATCCAGGCACCACTCCGAAACGTTTCCAGAAGTATCGAAAAGACCATAATCATTTGGGAAAAATGCCATTACAGGAGAAGTATAGGCGAAGCCATCGTCAAAGAAATTACCTCGTCCGGGCTTAAAATTAGCTAGCATACAACCCTTTGAGTTTCTGGTGTATGGATTGCCCCAAGGATATTTAGCCATATCACGGCCTCCGCGGGCTGCATATTCCCACTCTGCTTCGGACGGCAGCCTGAAGGCAGGCATCGGAGGTTCACCAATGGTCTTGCGGTAATCATTCCAAAAAGCAGTTCTCCATTTTGAAAAGAAAACAGCCGCATCCCAATCGACACCTACAACAGGATAATCATCATAACCTGGATGCCAGAAGTAATAATCCTGGATTGGGTCGCCCATGTGGTGGGAAAAATCCCGAGTCCAAACTGTAGAATCCGGGTAGTATTGATCACGAAAATCATCGGGGCTAACGGCAGGGAAACCATCAATGGTTCCCATGTTTACCAGGAAAAAGTCAGTAAACTGGCGGTATTCATTGTTGGTAATTTCCGTATCGTCCATGTAAAACGGACCGATGGTAACCTGTTTGTTGAAGTTAACCTGAGTGGAGGCAGGATCTTCATCAGATTGGCCCATATGAAAAGTACCAGCGGGGATTGCCACCATACCATAAGGCATAGTCATTACCCAACCTGAGCGATCAGGAACGCCTTCCAGCTCCCCTGGGTAATCGCCGCCACCTCCGCCTCCTATGCCTAAGAGACCGCAACCTGCAACGAGCACGGCAAAACCGATAAAAATGCCCGTTTTAACAACATTTTTAGAAAAGCCAGCCATCATAAAAAATAATCAGTGATAACAAATTCTTAGTTTCTATTCAGTCAAAGCCCAAAAACAGTGGAATTTCAACGTTTCTGAACAATGTAACCTCCAAATTGTTTAAAAAATACCAAATAACAAAATGTGCCTTAATGCCTGTAGCGTGGTGTCCGTACAATTTTTCTTTGAACAGCAGTCGCAACAGGAAGTTCGTAGGCCAACATAATTTCATGAGAGGTTGGCTGTTTTGCGGCTTGGTCCTTTATCACATAGTCCAGGGCATAACCAATTTTTAGTGATTTATCCCGGAGCAAACTGTAACCAAACATCAAAATGGCGGCCTCAGATTCTCTAAACGACAATCCTCCCCACATAGTATCTTTAAAATAGGCAATTCCGCCAAAGTCGATGGCAGTTTTGTTGAAATCACTTTTAACAAGAGTCATTACCTGAAGCTTCAGGTCGAAATTCACTTCGTAGAAATAGCCACCTGTTAGATACAAGGTTGGTTGAAGCATGGCCCGCTGGTTGAGCCCGAAGTCAAAGGTGGAGCGCAGAATATGGTTCATACTTACCCCGGCATAGAACTTTTCAGTGCGGTAGCTCAGGCCTAAACCAAGGTCAGGTTTTACTTGAGATTCTTTTCCTTTCGTATTGATGAGCGGGTCATTAGGGTTAATGGCTCTGTACTTGGCAAAATCGATGGTTTGGGAATAAAATCCTGCCTTTACACCAGCGCTCAATAAGCCATTTCCAAGCTTTTTAAAATATGCATAGGATCCCTGAACCTCAAGGTTATTCAGGGGTCCTAACCGATCATTAGACACATAACCACCAATACCACTGTTCATTCCCAGCAATGGGTTACTGAAGGTGAAAAGCTGGGTTGAGGGTGCGCCTCCCTCATCGAGAGTGGGTTGATAGCCAAGCCATTGCGTTCTATGAAGGGCTGTTAACCGTGTTGTTCCTTCGGACCCTGAAAAAGCAGGGTTGAAGAATACGGGATTAAACATGTAATGGGTAATCTGCGGGTCTTGCTGGGAAAAAGCGGTCCGGAAGAAAAGGAGCAGTAAAAAAAGGAGTACCGATTTTCTCATCGTGGCAGAACAGGTTTTAAAGATAGGCTTTTAGCCTAAAAAGACGGGAGGCCATAGCCTTTTTTATTCTACCTACTTGATACCATTGGCCTTTTTGACATAAAGCTCCAAAGCATTCGTCATAGACGGAAGGGGAGCTTCGATGTCAAGGATTAAACCGGCCTCCCGTGCAGCTGCGGCGGTGGCTGGACCAATCGTGGCTATACGGGTATTGTTCTGTTTAAAATCAGGAAAATTAACGAAAAGCGAATTGATCCCGGTAGGACTAAAAAATGCAATGATGTCGTAAAAAACATTTTTCAGGTCAGATAAATCAGCCGGAGCCGTGCGGTGGATAATGGCCTCCGTAAACTGAAACCCATTGGCTTTTAAATGGTCGGGGATATCGTTTTTACGGATGTCGGAACATGCAAAAAGGAATTTTTCCGCCTTGTGTTTTTTAAAACAGTCCAAGAATTCAGCAGTAGTTTTTTTACCATGGAAAATTTTTCTTTTCCGGATAACAATATACTTGTTGAGGTAATTAGCGGTCTGTTCTGAAATACAGAAGTACTTCATATCCGGGGGCATCTCCTGCTTCAGTTCCTTACACAAATGAAAAAAGTGATCAACAGCATTCCGGCTGGTAAGAATAATAGCGGTGTGCTGAAGGATATCAACCTTTTGTTTTCTCCATTCTTTAAGGTCGACAGCTTCAACCTGAATAAACGGACGGAAGTCAATTTTTAAATTATACTTCTCCGCAAGTTTGAGGTAGGGATTGTTAGGATCCGCGGGGGCCTCCTGAGTGATCAGGATACTTTTTACTTTCCGTAATCTGCTGTTTGCAGTTTCTGACATAGCGACAAGTGTCGTTAGTGGCGTCGGTTAAAACGTGAAAACCAATAGTACCAACGGAATAAATTCCGAGAGACAAAGGTAGGAAAATAAATGCAATGCCTTTGAGCTTGTCAGTCGCATCAGGCGCAGAAAAAGCGCAAAATAGAAGCCTGCCAAAAGTACGGGGAACGCGAAAGTGAAAACTAGTCTGCTTGAACTCACCTTAAGACCAAAGAAAAAATTAATCAGAAAAACACCTGATGCAAAAAAACAAATCAATAGAGCGACCTGAAAAAAACCGATTATCTGGTGATCACTGATATCTCTCATGCGGTAAAGCCAGGAAACAAAGGCAATCATCAGGTAACGTAAAGCCATAATCGCGAGTAAAATCCACAAATTCTGAAAAGCCTTTATGAAAAATTCACCTGAAGTTTTCAATTCATCACCTATTAAAAAAGTGAGCGTAACGGAGGCAAACAACAGTGTAAAAACATAAATGAGAAGGGCTGATGCTGAATTAGCTCTGATCTCGTCAGGTCGATCTTCCCGAATTGAAATTGAAAAGGCCTTCCACAAAAGAAAAAATCCTGACGCCCCGGCAGATAGTGTTGACAATAAAAAGATTAGAACGGATACCAGTAAAAATCCTCCTATGATCCCAAAATTCATACCCACAGTCTTTTTTCGCCTTTCTGGCTCAAATGGATCCGTAGGGATTATTCTGACTTGAGTCAATTTTATTAGCGATTTACCAGAGGTGAAAAATGTTAATTGCTTTGGATACCCAAGTACTTGATTCAGACTATCGGCATTCCACCGAAAGCCACTAATCGAGGTAGCAATCAGTTTTTCCTGAACAAAAACGCTAAATGTTTTCGGGCTCGATGCCACTAAAACCGAGCCTTTATCTTCCGGTGAAAATTCAAAATTCCATACCGGACCTGTTTGAGCGCTAGACCCGGAGTCCGAAATTATCCGGAACGATATATCCTGACTAACCTGTTTTTGTCCACAAAGTTCAGTGGCCATAAATAATGGCAGAACAAGTAAAAAGATTTTTTGGAGGGTAGCTCGAATCATGGTCTATCTGTGCAAAGCTACGAACCAGCAACGTTTGTATAAATTTGATCGTGGCTGGTATTTACATTCATATTCCCTTCTGCAACAAGGCTTGCCATTATTGCGATTTTCATTTTTCGACTGATCAGCGGTATCGAAAAGTGCTTATTGAGTCCATTTGTGCAGAATTTGATCTCAGAGCCCATTACCTGAACGGAGCAGTCGTTGAAACCATTTATTTTGGAGGAGGCACTCCATCGGTGCTCAGTGAGGCTGAACTGAAAAAAATCATTGTGGCCTTGCAGCAAACTTTTTCTATCAAAAAAGGAGCTGAACTTACACTTGAAGCCAACCCGGAAGATATTTCAGCAGAAAAAATCAGTTTTTTAAGGGAGTTGGGGATCAACAGACTAAGCATCGGCATACAATCCTTTCATGATGAAACGCTTATAAAATTGAACAGGTCTCACTCAGGAAAGCAGGCAGCCAAAAGTCTGGAGATCGCACATGAGGGAGGAATATCCAATCTAAATGCCGATTTGATTTTTGCTATTCCTGGAAGATCCATGGAGCAACTAAAAGAGGACGTCTCCACTCTTTTAGGTTTTCAACCAAAACATATTTCAGCCTACGGTCTGACCATTGAAGATAAAACGGTGTTTGGAAAATGGTCCTCTATAGGAAAATTCAAAGCTGTTTCTGATGAAGATAATGCCAACGAATTCGAGTACCTAATGAGCACTCTTCCAGATGCAGGTTTAGAGCAGTATGAGATTTCAAATTATGCATTGAAAGGATTTGAATCAAAGCATAACAGCAGCTATTGGAGACAGGTTCCGTACCTTGGACTTGGACCAGGAGCTCACTCCTTTGATGGTAAGTCGAGGCAAATCAATATTTCTAATAATGCCGGATACATGTCTGCTCTTCAGGATGGCAAATCCTTCTGGACAACCGAGGTACTTACGGAAAAAGATCACCTTAATGAATACCTACTGACATCCCTTCGAACCAGAGAAGGATGTTCGTTGGATTATATGGAGCGCACCTACAACCACAGCCTTTGGAATCTTCATCAAGACTATCTGCAGAACCTGATGGATACCGGGAAGATTTTGATTGATAACCATGTGCTCTATCTGACATCCTCTGGTAAGTTGATAGCAGATGAAATCACACGGGATTTATTCATTGAGTAAATCCCTTTACAGACTCATCATGTCTTTGAATTTAGCCGCCTGTCGTCGGCTTACTTCAACCTTATCGCCACCCTTCAGTCTTACCATCAAACCTCCATTGAACCATGGTTCAATGCCTTCAACCCAACTCAAATTGATGATGTGTTTGCGACTTGCTCTGAAAAATGCGCGTTCATCGAGTCGCTCATCCAGAGCATTTAAAGATTTGTGAATCATGGGGCGGTTGGTGTCGAAGAAGACTTTGATGTAATTCCCGTCTGATTCGAAGAGTCTTACATTAGACAGGCTTACAAACCAGCATTTCTCACCATCCTTTACAAATACCTGATCGTTGAGTCCCAATTTACCTTCACGGCGACCATCGCGGGCTCTTTCTTTATCCAGGGCTTTACGTATGGCCTCTGCAAGCCGCTCTGGTTGGATGGGCTTTACGAGGTAATCGAGTGCGTTTACTTCAAATGCTTTTATGGCAAACTCATCGTAAGCTGTAGTAAAAATGACTATTGGGGCTGACTCCAAGGCTTGTAGCAATTCAAATCCGGTCCGGCCGGGCATTTGAATATCCAGGAATAAAAGATCGGGGTTTAATTCGTCGATCAACTTTTCGGCCTCATCGGCATTCATGGCTTCGCCCACCACTTCAATGGAAGGATGTTCTTCCAACAACCGCATGAGCTCTTTTCGTGCCAGTCGTTCGTCGTCAATAATCAATGCTTTCATAGACACAAAGTTTCTTAAATGATGGAGTTCGAAATTAACTGTTTTCCGAATAGTCCACTTTTTACCTGATGAGCGGTATTTCCAATTCGGTTAGCACAGTATTATCAACTTGTGTTTTAATGCTAAACGAGGCCTGCTGGCCATAGATCAGATTAAGTCGTTTTAGTGTATTGTCGATACCCAAACCTTTTCCATCTTTAATTAGGGCAGAATCAAACTTACCGCTGTTCCGGACAAGAATTTTTAAACGACCGTCCTGTAAAAAGGTTTTTACCTGAATAAATCCACCCTCTGTTAGCTTAGAGATACCGTGCTTGATTCCATTTTCAACGAGTGTCTGAATCATTAACGGAGGCACCATCCACTCCATCGTTTCAGGTGCAATTTGAAGATCGGAATGCAGGCGCTCTTCAAATCGAATGCTTTCAAGTCCCAAGTAATCGCGCACAATCTTCATTTCTTCGGAAAGGCTGGTGAGTTCCCGTTTTCCAGTTGAAAGTGAACTGCGTAATAAACTTGATAATTGCGTAATCGCTTGTTTTGATTTGACTGGATTTTCATCTACCAAGGCGCGGATGCTGTTTAGCGCATTAAAAATGAAATGCGGGTTTAATTGTGACTTAAGATTATTCAATTCGATTTCACGAAGAGAAGCCTCCATCTTCAAGGAGTTGTTGTACCGATCAAAGTAGTTGTAAATAAAATACATGATCGCCCACAGGAAAAAGATTACGATGTAAACAGCCGATAATCCAGCCACGTTTCCGGCTGAAAAGGCAACACCTGGACTAAATAAACCGAGCAACATACTGGCCGGGACGCGCATAAAGTAAATCAACAGACTCATGATGAGTACGGCCAGCAAAGTCCTTGGAATAATCCAGGAAAGCTTCATACTGATCCAATTCCATCTTTTGATCAGCGTTCGGAAAATGTGCGTCAGGAGCAAACACGAAAAAGCTTCAAAGGCCAGGAATAACAGACGGCGAGTGCTTATAGACTGATCGTCGGAAAGAAGGACTGCGGTAAAAATTTCCAGAAGAGCATAGACTGTCCATCCTGTAATCTGCAATGTCCAGTAAAGACGGTCCTTATTCACCATACGTACAAAGCTAAAGTAATTACTTTCCTTTGAGGGCGTTTCGCAGGAAAGCGGAGGTATAGCCTGCAGGCGTTTTAGCAACGGTCTCCGGAGTACCCTGTGCGATTACGGCGCCACCTCCAGAACCACCTTCAGGACCCATATCAATGATCCAATCAGCAGAACGAATAACATCCAAATTGTGTTCGATAACTAAAACCGTATTGCCTTTATCAACTAATTTCTGCAATACCTGGAGGAGGTGATCAATATCCTGAAAATGCAAACCCGTAGTTGGTTCATCCAGGATATAAATAGTTTTTCCTGTATCGCGTCTTGAGAGCTCAGTGGCGAGTTTTACGCGTTGTGCTTCTCCACCGGACAATGTCGTGGCGTGCTGACCAAGAGAAATGTAGCCAAGTCCGACTTCATTCAGCGTTTGAATTTTCCGAAGGATGCGTGGTTGATTTTCAAAAAATTGAACGGCTTCTTCTACCGTCATGTCAAGCACATCGGAAATGGATTTCCCTTTGAAGCGGACCTCCAGAGTCTCCCGATTGTAGCGCTTGCCTTTACAGGTCTCGCAATGAACATAAACGTCGGGAAGAAACTCCATTTCAATAAGACGCAAGCCGGCTCCCTCACAGGTTTCGCACCGACCTCCTTTTACATTAAAAGAAAATCTTCCGGGCTTGTAACCGCGGATTTTTGCTTCAGGCATTTGTACAAATAGATCGCGGATATCGGTAAATACTCCAGTGTAAGTGGCAGGGTTGGACCGTGGCGTGCGGCCTATAGGAGATTGATCTACCTCAATAACCTTATCCAGGAATTGCAATCCGTCAACAGATTTGACCGGAAGCGGTTCCTGGCGCGCATGGTGAAATTTTTTATTGAGAACAGGAAAAAGCGTTTCGTGAATAAGTGTTGACTTTCCACTGCCTGAAACGCCTGAAACACAAATCAATGTTCCAAGTGGTAAATCGGCCCGAATGTTTTTAAGGTTGTTTCCGGAGGCACCAATGATGGAAAGCTTTTGACCGCTACCCTTTCTGCGTAATTCGGGAACAGCAATTTTTTTACGACCGGTGATGTAGGCGGCGGTAGTACTTCCCCCTTTCAAAAAAACTTCTGGCGGTCCTTGTGCAACCACAGTACCTCCATGTCTGCCTGCGCCCGGCCCAATATCGATGATGTAGTCCGCAGCCAACATCATCTCTTCATCGTGCTCAACGACAATTACCGTGTTTCCAAGATCACGCAAATTCTTGAGTGCACGAATCAGCTTTTCATTATCCCGCGCATGCAAACCAATACTAGGTTCATCTAAAATGTAAAGAACCCCAACCAATTGTGTACCGATTTGTGTGGCCAGTCGAATGCGTTGAGCCTCCCCACCGCTCAATGTTCTAAGCGGGCGGTTCAGCTGAAGATAATCCAAACCAACATCCAATAAAAATCCGATTCGTTTTCTGATCTCCTTCAAAACTTCTACAGCAATGGTGCGTTGGCGTTCATCCATTCTGTCTTCAAGATCCCTAAACCAACTTGCCAATGAAGCAATGTCCAGATCGGCTAGTTGAGCAATGTTTTTTTTATCAATCCTGAAATGAAGCGATTCCTTTTTAAGTCGTGCTCCCTCGCATGTTGGACAGGTACGAACTACTAAAAAGTCCTCCATCCATTTTCGAACCGAATCGCTTTCCTCTTCTTTCATCTTTCGGAGGAAAGCGATGATGCCCTCAAATTGTGTATTCCATTCTGTACCCGGGTATTTTACAGAGGGTACAGCTACCGGAACATCATCACCATACAATAGGACATGCATGACTTTCTCAGGAATATCCCGTAAAGGCGTAGACAGCGAAACCTTATGACGTTTCAGGATGGCCTCTATCTTTTTGAAAATCCAGATGTCCCGGTATTCACCTAAGGGCAAAATACCTCCACGCGCAATACTTAGTGTACGATTGGGCATTACTGAATCTTCGGTTATTTCTTCGATAACACCCAAACCGGCACATTCCGGACAAGCTCCGTATGGGGAATTGAATGAAAAGGTATTCGGCGCCGGTTCGTCGTAACTCAGACCAGTCTTAGGGTCCATCAAATACTTGGAGTAATGGTACACATCACCATTCTCTTCCAGAACCATCAGGATACCTTTTCCTTCCTTGAGTGCAAGATTTACCGATCTGGCAATGCGAAAACGGTCCGCTGGATCCGCGATGATGCGATCAATTACCACCTCAATATCGTGCACCTTAAAACGATCGACCTGCATCTTTGAAGTGATATCGGTGAGTTGCCCGTCTACGCGCACTTTAGTGTATCCACTTTTTCGAATCTGAACAAATAGTTCACGGTAGTGTCCTTTACGACCTTTAACTACGGGCGCCAGCAGGGTTAGCTTTTTACCTTTCAGGTTACGAAGGATGGCATCTATTATCTGGTCCTCCGATTGACGGATCATTTTTTCTCCGGTCTGCCATGAAAAAGCCTCGGAGGCCCTGGCAAACAGAAGTCTCATGAAATCATAAATTTCAGTTACGGTGCCAACAGTCGACCGTGGGTTTTTGGAAGTAGTTTTTTGTTCAATCGAAATGACCGGGCTAAGCCCATTGATTTTATCAACATCCGGTCGTTCCAGATTTCCGATAAAGCTTCTGGCATAAGCTGAAAAGCTTTCCATATACCGTCTTTGGCCTTCCGCATAAAGGGTGTCAAAAGCGAGGGAGGACTTACCGCTGCCACTGATTCCGGTGATTACTGTAAGACTGTTCCTTGGAATGGATAGACTTAAATTCTTCAGGTTATGCTCGCGCGCCCCAATGATTTCGATAAAATCATGGCCTGTTGGATCGGCCGCTGAGCGGGATGCGCCTTTTTTAGACATAGGGCCCAAAGTTGCCGTGTTGATTCGACCCGGGCAAGGAGGTTGGTAATCTTATTTCTTTTTCGGAGAAATTTCATTCAGGAGGAACATGCGCATCCGGATATCCTTTTCCGGACGGTCGGTGCGATCGGTTTTGGTGGCCGCAAGCTGATCCAGTACCTCCATTCCGAACTCCAAATCACCAAAAACAGTGTAGGCACCATCAAGATGTGGAGTTCCTCCGACAGAGGTATACAGTTTTTTCTGAGTGTCATTGAGAACAAGTCTACGCGAAACAGCCGTGCTATCGAGTTGACCTTCTCGCCAGACCTTTCTTTGAACAATATAGAATTGACAATTGCTACTGGCTTTTTGAGGATTGTTGTCCCTTGCGGCAGCTAATGCACCGCGCTTGTGGTAAACGCCTTTCTCCGTCATGAATTCAGCCGGTATTCGGTCACCCGGAGCACTTCCATTTCCAACGGACTGGCCTTTAACGGCCTTCTTGCTGGTTGGGTCGCCACCCTGAATCATAAAATTATTGATCACCCTATGAAACAGTAAGCTATCGTAAAAGCCTGCTTTCACTTTGGAAACAAAGTTATCGCGGTGAAGTGGTGTTTCGTTGAAAAGA
>Ga0209972_10001763_pt1 | contig 18390 bp, 12 predicted proteins | sample NOAtaG_7_FD_187302 | JGI IMG/M metagenome (GOLD analysis project Ga0209972, IMG submission 187302) | Freshwater lake microbial communities from Lake Erie, under a cyanobacterial bloom - NOAA_Erie_Diel1S_2200h metaG (SPAdes) (version 2) | ecosystem: Environmental > Aquatic > Freshwater > Lake ... | reverse complement strand
TATGAACCGGAAAAGCCCCTAAGTTCAGGGTACACCAAATCTAAACTTTATTATTTAGGCGCTTACTATTTTACTCATATCGTAAAACCTTGTCAGTATGGATATCGAAGTATCCGGAAATGCGCTCTTCATTGGCCTGGTTTTGCTATTCCTGCTGGTGATCGGGGTTATCCTCTATCTCAAGCTGGATTATGCAAAAAAATCCAAGGGAGGGCTGATCACAAAGCACGCTGGCAAGCACAGTATCGAACTCGATGGGCGGACTAAGTACCCGGAGGTGGACGCGTTCCGCCTCAGCGGGGTCTTTTTCAACTTCGGGATCGCACTGGCGCTTGGGCTTACTGTGCTGGCACTGGGTTGGACGGAATATGCCGAGCAGCTTGCAGGGGGTGACAACTTTATCCTTATCGAAGAGGATATCGAGGTTGAACCTCCGCGGACTGCAGAGCCGCCCCCGCCGCCCCCGCCCCCGCCACCTCCCGTTATCGAGGAGGTCCCTGAGGAGCTGATCGAGGAGGAGGACCAACCTGACTTTGTGGATCAATCCGTTGAAGCCAACGAAGAAGTGGTAAAGGCCCCTGAACCTGTAAAGGCTCCTCCGCCCCCACCGCCGCCGCCGCCACCACCACCAAAAGATGATGAAGAAATCTTCGTTGTGGTCGAGGACATGCCGCTGTTCCCAGGTTGCGAAAGCGAGCCGGACAAAGATGCGCGGAAGAAGTGTTCCGACCGCAAAGTGTTCGAGTTCGTCGGTAAAAACCTTAAGTACCCCGTCATCGCCCGCGAAAACGGGGTGGAAGGTACGGTAGTGGTTCAGTTCGTCGTTGATCGCGATGGTACGGTGAAGGATGCCAGCGTCCTGCGCGATATCGGCGCAGGCTGCGGCGAGGAAGCCGTACGTGTGGTCGGCCTGATGAATCAACAGGGCCTGAAATGGACGCCCGGCAAACAGCGCGGCCGTCCGGTGAAAGTACAGTTCCGTCTGCCTGTTCGCTTTAAGCTGCAGTAAAAACGGTCCGGGAAACACACCAAAAAACGAGGCTGTCCTGAAAGGTGACTTTCAGGACAGCCTCGTTTTTTTTTAAATGAGGCTGTTTTACCGTTATGTGAAAAGAGTGGGGGTGTTTAAAAATATGCTTTGGCGGCGAAACCCACCAAAGAAAAGCCTTTTTTCGTCCACACTGCCCTGCTACGGATCTATTCTTTAATCACCTTTTGCATAACTTTACTTCCATCTTCGAGGGTGATTTCCAGTAAGTATAAATTTGCAGGCAAGCCGGAGAGGTCAACGCGCACTTCGCGCGACCTGCCGGCGTTTTGGTGCAGCAGTGCCCTGCCCGGTAAATCCGAAAGGGAGAAGGTTAAAATCGCTTTGTCTTCGCTGGTAATAGTGATTTCCGAAGTAGCGGGGTTGGGATAAATGCGCAGAAGGTTCGGAGAATTGGGCGAGCTGATATTCGTAGTAAACTGGCTGGACAATACCCAATTAGCAGCCAGGCTGTTATCGGCATTCAGATCGGGGAGTTGCAAAAAAGGACCTTTTCCATCTGCTTCAACCGGCCAGGGCGCAGCATCGGAATAAGTGACTTCATCAATCGTATTGCCGAAAGCATCGGCCAGGACCAGCTTTTGTGCTTTATTAGACAAATTTCGGGTGTACTGGTCGAAAGGGGCGATGCCGTAAAATTTTAAAAAGGCATTGGCATTGGATGCCAGGATTAATTTCCCCTGGGGAAGGAGTTTGGCATTGTTGGGAAACCGATAGGTCAGGCCGAGCTCCCGGAAGTAAAATCCGCTGAGGTCAATGGATGTGTTGCCGGGGTTGGAGATTTCGATAAACTCGAGGTCGTCGCTGATATAACCTGCCGGGGCCAGTGGATGGTAGTGAATTTTGGAAATGACGGCCCGGGGTAGTACGGGATTGGCACAAGCCTGAAAATCACGCAGGTTGGTATTGAGCCATACTATCCTGGCCTGTAGCCATTGTTTGATTTTCTGGATGTGGTTGGCATGGTTGCCAATACTTCCCCAGCGCTGATCTTCCCGCTGTACGGCTTCGGCAATCAGGGCAGCAGCCTCGTCTATTTTTCGGGCGATCACGTTATAGTTTAGAGGTTGCCCTTCTGCGCTCGACTGGTTCCAGCGCCTGGCCAGGTAGCATTTGAAAGCAGGACGTTGGAAAAGGTCGCGCCAGAAGGTAGAGCCTGTGTTATCGCCATTGGCAAATTGCCAGGTATTGGTGTGGCTCCTGTCGTAGCCCCAGAAAATAAGGTCGTTGCCAAAAGTGAGGTTGAAATCCCAAATGGGGCCGGCGCGGAGTTTTCCATTCCGGTCTTTATGGAAAAAGGTGCTGAACTGGTAGGCGTCCACATTTGCGCTAAGCTCGTTGACGAGGATAAAATCCACGAAACTCGGTACGTCTATCAGGGAGGGGTAGCCACTGAAAATAGATTCGTCTTTTGTGGCCAGTACATTGGTGAGGGTTTGGAATTGGTTTTGGATGTAAGCGTGTTGCTGGGGGGTAATATCTTCGGGATCAGGTGAATCATGGATATAAGTAACAGGAACGCTTGAATATGATGGAGTTATCCAGGCAACGGGGTCACCTCCGGTGGTTTTGTCCGCTTTGGTAATATATCCGCCGCTGACGTTCGGGAGGGTGTTGTCCGTAGGGCTCATTTTGAGGATGTTGACCCTTTCCTGGTCAATTTTTAATTTTTCCATAAAAAGGTACAGCCCTTTATAATCCCCGTTTACAATCACCTCACAGTATCGTAGCCTTGAGGCATAATTGCCGAGATCCCTGGATAGCTCATGTGAAATGAAATCGCGCACGAGGGAGGGGTCAAAAGCCAGGGCGTTAAGGACCCAATCGTTCTCCCGGGGCATACCTAGTATGGCGACATTGTTATTGGAGGCATTATCTTCTTTGAGGGTTGTCAGGCCGTATGATTTTTTTGGAAGGACCTGGGAGGTGGAGCCTCTGATTTCAACTCCAATACGGCCATTATACTGAAGGTATGCCGGATTATTTTGATCCGCGAGCATATTTCGCGATCCGTCCGGACGGAAAATCACCTTCATTGACCCAGGCACCTTTGGTTCATCGGGGATGACCCGTGGAAGCCCTGTGAGGGGGTCGGCATCGGTCTGGATAATAACGATAGGCAGATTACTGCCGGAAAAGGACTGGGCGGCAGCTTCTATCGGCAGGATGCCGCTTACAGTGAGCAGAAAGCATATAAACAGATGGATGTAGCGGTGCATCGTATTTTTGAAAGTAATTTTAATAATAGCGTACAATAAGCAATAAGAAATAAGAGTGCCCGCTTTTATATCCAGGAGTATGCCAGAAATAAATGGGCATTTAGTTGATCGGCCCGGTATCTTTTTTGGATTCAAGGGCATTTTGGATGGCTGTGGGTAGTGCAGAAAGCAAGTCCAGTTGTGTTTCCGATTCGATATCGTCCACAGTTGTACGGAAATCGGACCAGTGCAACCCACTGACATCCTGCCGGTTGATGATATTTACGGCGATGACGCGGGAAGAAGTGGACACCCGCCTGAGGTCATCTTCTCCTGTGGGTAGAACGACGACGACTTTCCAGATATATTTTGGAACGGTGATGTTTCCATTGGCCAGTTTTTCCCGGTAGCCTCCCGAGCCGATACCGCCGAAGCCATAATTACCCATGATGATATAGAGTTCGTTGCCTTCGCGTACCAATTTACGGCAATAGGACTCCAATTGTGCCCAGGGACCCTGGTTGTGGCTGGGCGCCTGGGGGATGATATTGGTCATGATAAATGTTTGGCTGTTATCTTCGGCAGTGATGGTACGATCGCCGGAAGGGCACTGGTGGCCGCGGTCAAAGCCAGAATTGGTATAGTCTGAGGATACGACGCGGTACCATCCTGCAGGCAGGCTTTCATCGGGGCGGAAATTGTCCTGGCGGTCAACTTCACCGAGCCATTCTTTACCCAGGTACCAACTGGCCCAGTTGGCTGTACCCCTGCTGCGGCTATAGGCGAGGGCATATTGTAGGCGTGTGATGAGGTAGTTTTCTGGTTGATTAATATCTGGCTTCGCATTGCTGGGATTGCCCATCAACAAGTTGCTTGCGCCGAGGTAGGTGGTTTCGGGTGTTTCGGTTTCTTCTTTTTGGCAGGAGGAAAGGGCCAGGAAAACACAAAAAGCAGCGGTGAGGTAACGGGTGTGCATGGGTAAATTTTTCCGAAAATTACCTACTTTAGATGGTATTGGGCAGGCGTATCGCACAAAAATTTTGAAAATGGCAAAATAAGGGTTTCAACGGGTTGTTAAACTTCGTGCAACTTTCTGATTTCGTACACATTGATTTTAAAAGTATGCCCATTGTGCGGTTCTTCGTAGCAAAAAGACCGGACTTCAAATCCTTCTCCGGGAAGGATGTGGCCGAAAAATTCAGGGGCGCTACTTCTGCAGGGGTCTGCGGCCAGGATAAGGCCATGGCTCTGACAAAGGGTATGGAAAGCCTTGGGCAGAAAAGGGAATGCGCGTTTTTCGTATGCGACATCGGCCGCGAGGAGGAGCTGGGCGGCCATAGAAGGGTCGGGGCTACGCCAGTCGAGAATTTCGAACCGGGCTGGATGCCCAAGGTTATGGGCCCAGTTCAGCCGGGCGAACTCCAGTGCCTCGGGCAGATAATCGGATAGGGTGACTTCGCCACCGAGCATGCCGGCTACGACGCCAGCCAGTCCGAGCCCGCAGCCAATTTCCAGGACGGAGGTATCCGGCCGGACGAGTTTATTTCGGATCAAATGGCGGCTTAGGACAATCGCAGCGGGCCAGAGCTCTGCCCAGTAAGGGATACGCTCATCGCGGACATCTTCGTGATCGCTGCCCTTGGCGAGGAGGCGTTCCAAAAGCTCGTCGAGGTTATCTACAGCAGAAAGGTGCACTTGTAAATGTTCAATTTGCAGGTGCAGGGGGCGTAGTTTAAATCCACCGTTGGATAGATTGGGAAGGTCGTTCATATTGTCAGTGCTTCGAGGCGTACTTTATACAGGTACCGGGGTGTCAATTGATAGAGTTTGGAATAGCTTTCCCGGGCTTTGAGGGCATATTCCCGATGATGGGGGTTCAGGCTGGCCAGTTCAAAGAAAACAGCGGCCTCCTGACCGGGGCTGAGCGGGTTCCCGAGCAGGTTTTCAAGGATATTTTTTGCGGTGGCCGTCCTTTGCTGTGCGGAGTGTACCCGGGCTTCAAGAATACGTGCCTCAAAGCTAAGGTCGGGGTTGCCGACGGTATCGGCGATGCTCAGGACTTCTTTTACGGTGGCTTCGAGCGCCGCATGATTGCCGGTTTCGAGAAGGACGGCCCCTTTTTCGGCGAGGCTAAGGCCGAGGAGGAGCGGTTGGCCAATTTGGCGGGTCAGGGCAATGGCGCGGTCGTAGAAGTGCAGAGCGCGTCCGTGATCTTTGAGGTTGAAGAAAATATCCCCTAAGGTGTTCAGGGCTTTGGCAGAGCCTTTCAAGTAGCCCATTTCTTCGCAGAGCATCAGGTCTTTTTGGAGGTATTCTATAGCGCGGTGGAATTCCCCCTGGACGTTGAGGAGCTGTCCGATAAGGCCGAGCGTGATGGCGATGCCTTGTTTGTCTCCGAGGGATTCGCAGAGATCGAGGTCTTTGCGGTAGTGGTCCATAGCTTGCCGGTAGTCGCCCTGGCGTTCATAGATTTCGCCGATATTACCGAGGGCTACTGCGGTGAGCTGCTTGTTACCGAGCTCATTACTGAGATCGAGCCCTTGCTGGAAATGTTGGAGTGCAAGGGCGTGGTCCCCTTTTTCCAATAAAACGATTCCGAGGTGCACGAACATAACGCACATGCCTTGCCGGTCATTATTGTACTGGCAGAAAGCGAGGTATTCCTGCTGACAACTGATCGCTGCGGCGTAGTTGCCCTGGTTCATATAGTTGAGACCAAGATTGGCGACAAACTGGGCATCGAGCCGGTAGCCCGGGAGGTTGCGTGCGATTTCAATACACCTGAGAAGGTATTGTTCGGACATTTCGTATTGACCCTGACGGAAGAAGAGGTTGCCTAAATGGCCAAGGGCTTCGGCAATCCCAATGCCTTGTTCAAGTGACTCAAACGCTTGAAGGGCTTTTCTGAAAAGGCCGGCGGCTTCAAAGTAATCCCCCTTGAGCATACGTAAGCGACCATAAGCATTCTTTGCCTGGGCCGCAAGAAGTGTATTTCGGATTTTTGTGGCGAGTGCAAGGGCTTCCTGGCAGGTTTTGGCACATTGCTCCCAATCGCCGAGGTTTTCAAGTATTTTTGCTTTTTTGAGGAGGATTTCGACCCGCCTTTCCCGGTTGGCAGATTTGACTTGCAGGGAGAGAAATTTGTCAAAATACATCAGTGCCTGGCGGTTTTCGTATTGTGACAAGGCGTAATCTCCGGCTTTTTGCAAATATTCAATGGTTTTTTCGGTAATTCCTGCTTGCCCGTAGTGAAATGCCAGATCGAAAAAGCGGTCTTCGAGCCGGTCGTGATAAAGCCGTTCGATGGTCTCGGCAATCAGCCGGTGCAGGTGCTGAAGCCTGGTTTTGACCTGCATACCGTATGCGGCCTCGCGTAGTAAGGCATGGCTGAATATATATTTCAAGGCGCCGACCGGCTTCCATATCTGGCCTTTTTCGACGGTAGCGATTTGCTGCTCCAACAAGCTTCTGGCATTTTCTTTTTCGTGTAAAAATTCTTCGTAGGACAACATGAGTTCTTCCAATACGGGGAGTTCAAACTCCCTTCCGATTACAGCGGCGGCTTTTACAGTTTCTTTGGCGAGACCCGACAGGCGGTCTATCCGGGCCGTAAGGATGGTGTAGATAGAATTGGAGAGTTCTATCGCCGGGTCGCGGAGCGTCCAGGCTTCTTCCTGGCGCAACAAAAGGTGCTGTTCTTCAAAATATTCGAGTAATTGTTCGATGTAAAAGGGGTTGCTGTTGGAATAACGGAGTAAGGTTTCGAATAAGTCGTCGGAGATTTTACCTCCCAGGCGGTTTTCTGCGAGTGCCCTGACCTGGGGTCTGTCCAGGGTACTGAGCTGAATTTCGAGGTAGGGCAGTCCAGGGGATTTTTCGTGTAGCTTTTCGAAAAATGCAGGTTTTGCGCCCTCGTCACCAAAGCGGGAAGTAAGCAGGATGAGCAGGGGGAATTGATGGGCACGGCGCAGAAGGGCAAAAATCAAATCGCAGGAATGTTCGTCAAGGCCATGGGCATCCTCAATATGGACGACGAGCGGACAGAGCGCGGCTTCGCAGCACAACAAATTGACGATGGCCTGTATGGCATTTTCATAGCGCCCGCGCGCGTCGAGGCGTTCCCAGAGGGTGTCGGGGTAGAAAAGGCCAAGCAGAGCTGAAAGAACGGACTGGGTGCGCCGGAGTTCTTCAAGGAGCCGGGTTGTACCGGGTGTTGAAAGTCGTTCGGAAAGTTGCTGGAAACGTTGTTCAAATGCCGCCAGGTTTTGTTTGGTGGATGTTTCGGTGTTTTGGTTAAAATAATTTTTCAGAAAAAAAATGAAAGGATTAAGTGGTTTGCGCAGGATTTGTTCGGCAGGGCAATACGCCCATTCTACTTTTCCCGGAATGGCGATACGGTAGCGCGCCTCGCCGGCGAGGCGGCTTTTCCCAATCCCAGCTTCTCCAAAGATACAAGCCAGCCCCGCAGGCTGTGATGTGTGGAGTGGATTTGAAAAATGCAGGATTTGCGAAAGCTCTGCCGTCCTGCCGATCATTTGTCCGCTGAACCCATCGGTGTGTTGCCCGAGGCGGCCGGATAGGCAGTAGGTGGGGATTGCCTGTCCCATCCCTTTGTATTGGATGTTCCCGCGGTATTGGAAATGGAACAAACGGCTCTTGTGCAGGGAAGGTCCTACCAGTATTTCACCCCATTGCGCAGAAGTCATCAGGCGGGCCGCAAGGTTTACACTGGTGCCGACAAGCGCATACTGGCAGCGTTCTTTGCCACCGACGATCCCGGCGTAGGCAATACCTTCTGTGATGCCCGTTTTTAGCCGAATTGGCGATTCTCCCAGCAAAACGGAAGCTTTTTCTTGCAGGGAATAGGCAAACTCAAGGGCCCTTTCCCCATTGTTTTCAAAAGAAACAGGGGCGCCGAAAAAACAAACGAGCACAGACCCTTTCTCGCCGAAATCTACTTCCTTCAGATAGCCGGAAAAACTGCGGATTTGAGCTGCGGCAAATTCAATGAAACGGTTTAGGGCACGATGGTCGGTGATTTCTTCGAATGCGATGAATAAGGAAACGACCGTCCGGAATTCCCCGCTTTTTTGGGCATAGTCGAGGGATTCCGGCAGGAAGCTCATTACGATTTCCTTATGTAGCCTGGGCAAACGGGATTTTGGCCCGGCAGGCTCATTAGACGCCATCGGTAAAGCTACTGAAAAATACCCTTGTTCGATTTCATCAAAGCTTAACCCCGAGCCGGAGAATTCGGAGCGAAAAGACGCATCCGTGATGACCGGGGCATTAGGGTTCTTGGCTTTTGCCTGACATAATGCGCTTTGGGCAATTGGCTTACCCCTGAAATAATACGTGTATTGCTCCTGGCCGACGATACCCCAGGTTATCTCGCCAAACGAAAGGCCGATTTTTAACCCGATGGCAGGCCCTTTGGGTAAGGGTTGGCGACGATGGAAGGAGCTTATTGCAAAAGCAGCCATGTCCAGCACCTCGCTCCCTGAATTTTTGCCAGGGAATATGGCCAGAAAAGCATCGCCCGCAAAATGGGGGATCAGCCCGCCCCGGGCATATACGGCTTTTACCAGCGGGCCGAAGGTGTCGTTGAGGAGCTGCGATAACTCCTCTGCGCCACTGCTTCCTTTGGCCATCAGGGCATCGGCAAGTGCGGTGAACCCCGATAAGTCCACGTACATCGCATAGCCCGAAAGGATACCCTGCCATTTCCGCGCAAGCATTTGTTGATGGATGAAATGGGGGATCAGTGCTTTCATATCCACTGCTTAAATGGCTTTTTTCCAGTCCCGGTATCCCTGGTAAGCCATAAATAAAAAGAGTACGTACATTATGGTAAAGACGGGTAATCCTTTGTAGAGGTTCAGCGGGATAGCGACGAGGTTAGAGGCTATCCAGGCGAGCCAGTTCTCGAGCTTTCGGGTGGCCATCCACCACATCGCGGTAATCGCACTGGAGGAGACCAGTGCATCCATCACCGGGGTATTGCTATCGGTGTAAAAAGCAAGTATTCCGTAGATTATCGCCCATGAAATGATGAAAAGGACGATACCTCCGGATAGCTCCCTTTGGGTACATCGGGAAATGGGATAAGCGACCTCCTGGTCTGCTTTCCGCTGCGACCACCGCACCCAGCCATAGACGCTCATGGCAAAATAATACAGGTTTAACCCCCCATCGGCATAAAGGGGCGGGGCAACGAGAAAAAAGTAAATATATGCGGCAAGCAATACTCCGATAATTCCGGTTGGATATACCAGGATATTGTTTTTCCGGGCATAATATACGCTGGCGACCTGTGTCAGGGTGCTCACCCATTCCTGCCAACGCAATTGAAGAAAGTCTTCCAGTATCATGCAGTCTATTCGTTACGGGATAACCCGGCAGGTATCGGCGGAGGCCCGTCCGGGATGAGAGGGACATAGACCTCCTCGCCTTTACGTTGTTTAAACTCCGCTTTAACTTCCTCTACCAGTTTGGGGTTCTCGAAAAGGTCGGCCATAGTCATAGCCATGGCTTTGGCGGCATAGGTGAGCCCTTTGTGGCCAATGCTCATGCCTGCACACGCGACGACGGCCCAGGAGTGCCAAGGCGTATCCTTGGGCGCGGTGGTGACACTGAGGTTAATATTCGGGACATTCCAACTAACATCCCCCACATCGGTTGACCCACCACCCGGGTTTTTTTCGGTTTCCCGCAGGGACTGTATGGCAGCATCAAAACCCACCTGCGGCTTTCCTGTTGCCGCCTGTATACCTTTACCGAAAGCAATTTCCTTTTCATCATAAACAATGGGTCCAAGTAGCTCCAGATTGCGTTGCATAATCTCTCCCCCTTTCCGGTTGACCAGGATTTCATAAATACCGCTGATCAGGGAAACCTTGTAGTCCACATTGGCGAGAATGGCTGCGCCCTGGGCCATGCGTTTCAATTGCTCATAGACGGGCATCATCTCTTTGCGTTGGGTATTGCGCACGCGCATCCAAAGGCGTGCATAGTCCGGCACCACGTTGACGACCTGGCCGCCGTCCTGGATGTGATAGTGCATCCGGAAGGTGGGCTTGACGTGCTCGCGGTAAAAATTGACGCCGTTAGTATATAGCTGCAGGGCATCTGCTGCCGAGCGACCGTTCCAGGGGTCCACGGAGGCATGGGCTGCCTGGCCAAAAAATTCGATTTTAAAATCTACCAGGGCGAGGTTGCTTTGGACGTCGGCCTCGGTATGCGCCCCCGGATGCCAGCTGATATTGACGTCCACATCTTTCCAAAGCCCGGCTCGGAGCATCCAGATTTTTCCAAAATATTTTTCTTCACTGGGGGTGCCAAAGAAGATTACGGTCCCTTTTAGCTTGCCTTTTTCCATTTGTTCCTTAATCGCGATGGCTGCACCGAGGCTCGCTGCCCCGAAGAGGTTATGGCCACAACCATGCCCCGGACGGCCTTCCGCAAGTGGGTTTTTGGTAGGCTCCGTTTTTTGGGAAAGTCCCGGCAAGGCATCGAATTCGCCCAGAATGCTAATGACAGGGCGCCCGGAACCGTAGGTGGCTACAAATGCAGTAGGGATTTCAGCCACGCCGCGCTCTACGCGAAAACCCTGTTGCTCAGCATAATCTGCGAGTAATTTGGCAGATTGCGTTTCCTCGAATGCGGTCTCCGCATGGGCCCAGATTTTATCGCTGATGTCAATGAGTGCCCCGCGGTGCTTTTCTACGGAAGCGATAATGGCTTTTTTGGTATCGGTGATTGCTGGTTGCGCAGAGAGAACCGAACTGCTCAGGAGGAGTATGGCGGGTAAAGAAAGGATATTTTTCATATTTTAATGGTTTGTGCTTTCCCGCCACAGATTCTGCTTTTGCTGCGGAGGGGGCGAATGCTGGCAGATTAAAAGGATATTCCAAAAATAGGGTTTTCCCGGTAAAACAGGGGAATTGTTTTTGGGAAGTCGGCGAGGCGCTGTTGGGAGGTTGCGCATTCAAGCCTAAAATAGTAGATTAGCCCGATTAAACTGCTGTTCGTATGAAAAATGCTGATAAAGAAGCGGGAACAAGTGCTTTGGACCATGGGCGCGTGCCCATCCTGCCCCTTGACCTGGAACGGATTAAGGAAATCCGCATTAACCGGTCGGCGGTGGAGCGCAGGGCATCAACACTGGGCGGACGGCGGACGGTCAAAAAAGAATGGCAGGCTGCCTGGTTGCTGCGTGCAATCGCATGTATGGACCTGACGACCCTCGCGGGCGATGATACCCCCGGAAATGTAGTACGCCTTTGCGCAAAGGCGCGGCAGCCTGTGCAGGAGGACCTGCTTCAAAGTCTTGGTATAGCCGGATTCCCCGTGCAAACCGGAGCGGTCTGTGTCTATCACAACCTGGTCGCTACGGCCGTTCAGGCACTGGAAGGCAGTGGGATTCCGGTTGCAGCGGTATCCACCGGCTTTCCGGCGGGACAGATTTCCCACGCGCAGAAAATCGCGGAAATCCGGGAATCGGTAAATGCCGGTGCCCGGGAAATAGATATCGTTATCAGCAGGGCATACGTACTGCGTGGAGAATGGGAAAAACTCTATGCGGAAGTGGCTGATTTTCGCGCTGCGTGCGGGCCGGCACACATGAAGGCCATCCTCGCAACCGGAGAACTGGCGACTTTGACCAATGTGGCCAGGGCCAGTCATGTGTGTATGATGGCTGGTGCCGACTTTATCAAAACGAGTACGGGGAAAGAAAGCGTCAATGCGACGCTTCCTGTGAGCCTGGTCATGGTGCGTGCTATTCGGGAATACTATGAGCAGACAGGCTTTCAGATAGGGTTCAAGCCTGCTGGTGGTATCCGTACAGCAAAACAGGCCCTGGAGTGGCTTATCCTCATGAAGGAAGAACTGGGCGATGCCTGGCTTTCCCCCCATTTATTCCGCTTTGGCGCAAGTAGCCTGCTCACGGATATCGAGCGGCAATTAGAGCATTTTGCCACGGGCAAATATTCCGCAGCTTACCGCCATCCGATGGGATGAAAGATGACTTTCTGCCGTCTTGAGCGGTGAATTACAATTTCAAATGAGCGAGATATTCTTTGATTTTGCGAAGCAAAATCAAAGAATATCTCGCTCAAGAAAACATTAGCCAGAATCTGAAACAATTGCAATGAAAATCCGGGAAATTTACGACACGATGGAATATGGACCTGCGCCGGAAAGCAGGGAGGCCGCAGACGCCTGGCTGAATACCCATGAAAAATCCTTTGGGCTTTTTATCCATGGGACATGGACAGCACCGCTTTCCGGAAAATCTTTTGAATCCTTCAACCCGGCAAACAGGGAATTTTTGGCCAATATCGCAGAGGCAGGGGTGGAGGACGTGGCCCTCGCCGTTGCTGCTGCACGCGCCGCGCTTCCGCAGTGGGCAGCTTTGAGCGGGCATGCCAGGGCGCGCTACTTATATGCGCTGGCGCGTCAGGTGCAAAAAAACAGCCGGCTTTTTGCGGTCCTGGAATCGCTGGACAATGGAAAACCTATCCGGGAAACCCGCGATATAGATGTCCCGCTGGTGGCACGCCACTTTTATCACCATGCCGGATGGGCACAGTTGCGCGATACCGAGCTGGTGGGGTATAAAGAAATCGGGGTGGTAGGACAAATAATTCCCTGGAACTTTCCCCTGCTGATGCTGGCCTGGAAAATTGCTCCTGCACTGGCAATGGGCAATACCGTGGTGCTTAAGCCCGCAGAGTTCACTCCTTTGACGGCGTTACTTTTTGCAGAAATCTGCCACAATATCGGGCTGCCTCCCGGAGTAGTGAATATCGTTACCGGGGCCGGAGAAACCGGTGCAGCTCTTGTGGCACATCCGGATGTAGATAAAATCGCTTTCACGGGCTCTACCGAAGTCGGCAGGATTATCCGGCAGGCGACGGCGGGATCGGGGAAAAAACTATCACTGGAACTTGGGGGCAAGTCTCCGTTTATCGTCTTTGAAGATTCAGATCTCGATAGTGTGGTGGAGGGCGTGGTAGACGCTATCTGGTTCAACCAGGGACAGGTTTGTTGTGCGGGTTCGAGGCTGTTGGTGCAGGAAAGTGTAGCGGAAAAGCTCTATGGCAAAATCCGTGCGCGCATGGAAAAACTCCGGGTAGGTAATCCCCTGGATAAAAGCATAGACATTGGGGCGATTGTGGCCCCTGTACAACTGCAAACTATCGAAGCCCTGGTAAGGGCAGGTATCGAAGAGGGGGCCAGGTGCTGGCAACCTTCCTGGGCTTGTCCGACAGAAGGGTACTTTTACCCGCCTACTTTTTTTACAGAAGTATCGCCGGCTCATCGTATCGCCCAGGAGGAAATCTTTGGTCCGGTTTTGGTTGCGATGAGTTTCCGGACGCCATCAGAAGCCGTAGCCCTGGCCAATAATACCCGCTATGGGCTTGCAGCCAGTATCTGGACGGAGAATATCAATCTTGCCCTCGATATCGCACCCCAGATAAAGGCGGGTACGGTATGGGTTAATTGTACCAATATCTTTGATGCCGCTTCCGGTTTTGGGGGCTACCGCGAATCGGGTTTTGGGCGTGAGGGGGGGAGAGAGGGTTTGTTTGAATACGTGCAGCATGAGGTATTGTCTGGCTTGAGCGATAAGCCTTTTTTTCCGGCAAAAGCCATTGTTTCGTCCCCGGAAGTAAGCCGCCCGCTGTTGCCACCGTTAGACCGGACGCCAAAATTATATATCGGCGGCAAACAGGCCCGTCCGGATAGTGGTTACAGCCTCGAAGTCCGCAGCGCCTCCGGGGCAATTATCGGCGAGGTAGGGGAGGGTAACCGCAAAGATATCCGCAATGCGGTAGAAGCGGCGCATGCGGCCCATGGCTGGGGTGCCGCTACCGGCCATGCCCGTGCCCAGGTACTTTACTATCTCGCTGAAAACCTCTCCGCCAGGGCAGAGGAATTCAGTGCCCGCATCGTTCAGACGACCGGATGCTCCGTTGAGGATGCGCATTCTGAGGTGGACGTTGCGATCAGGCGGATTTTTTACTATGCCGCAATGGCCGATAAGTACGACGGCAGGGTCCATCATACGGTAGTGCGCAATGTCACCCTCGCAATGCCTGAACCCATCGGGGTGATGGGCATCATCTGCCCGGAAGAATCTCCCTTGCTGGGGTTCATTTCCACGGTAATCCCGCCCGTTGCTATGGGTAACCGGGTCATTGTGGTCCCCTCGGCAGCTTTTCCCTTATCTGCTACCGATTTTTATCAGGTCCTCGATACCTCGGATGTCCCGGGCGGTGTCCTGAATATCGTCACCGGAAAGCCCGGCGAACTCGCAAAAGTACTCGCCAACCACTACGACGTGGATGGCCTTTGGTATTTCGGCGATCAGCCCGGTAGCCGTATGGTGGAAAATGATGCTGCCGCCAATATGAAGCGCACCTGGGTGAGTTATGGAAAATACCGCAATTGGCGGGATGACAGACAAGGGTCTGGAGAAGAGTTTTTACGCCATGCGACGCAAATAAAGAATATCTGGATTCCCTACGGGGAATAAAAATTTTATTTTGCAGCCTTCGGCAGCAAAATAAAATTTTGAATTGACAGGTACCTTGAGCCTTGGGCCTTGTGTTCCTTTAGCGGCGAAGACGGCGAAATACTTTTAATTCGGCGGCTTGCGCCGCCGAATAATATTTTTTTGGAGCACCGTTTTCACTGATTTTGCGAAGCAAAATCAGTGAAAACGGTGCTCCAAAAAATTTCATTTTGCCGCCGAAGGCGGCAAAATACTTTTCACACAACCGCATAAAATTTTAGCGCAAGCTCCTTGTTCATTTAAAAATCAGAATTTTTTGAATAAAATTTTTTTATATGTATAAAAATATACTCCTCTTTTGCACACTGATCATTGGGCAAAACCTATTGTCGGCCCAGACTTTGAGCCTTACACAAGTGATGAACAGCCCATTTCCCGAGCATTTGATTGCGGCACCGGGGAAGGCGCAGTTCGCCTGGACACACAACCATGAGGGGCGGCGGAGTATATGGGGAGCAGTGGGACCGGAGTACAATGCCCGGCAATTGCTGTCCTATAACACGGATGACGGGCAGGAACTGGGCAGCCTGACCTTTTCACCGGATGGTACGATGCTGGCTTTTGTGCGCGGAGGCAGTGCCAACCGACAGGGGGAAATCCCGAACCCGACGAGTGACCCGGCAGGTGTGAAACAGGAAATATATCTGTTGCCATTTGCAGGGAATAACCGCATCCTCGTAGGGGAGGGCAGTAACCCTAAATTTTCCCCCGATGGCAGGCGGATTGCATTTATCCGCAAAGGTCAGGTGTGGCTGGTGAACACAGGGGAAATCAGCGCGGCAAAACAACTTTTTTCTATTCGCGGCAGTGCCGGAAGCCTGTCCTGGTCGCCTGATGGTACCCAACTGGCTTTTATCAGCAACCGGGGCGACCATGCGTTTGTGGGGGCGTACGACTTTTCCAAAAAAACGATTCAATATCTGCTCCCCAGCGTGGACCGCGACCAGAGCCCGGTTTGGTCGCCCGACGGCAAGCGTCTGGCGTTTATGCGCGTGCCCAACCATCGGAAGGATTTAATCTTTATCGAAAAACGGGAAGGCTTGCCCTGGGGCATCCTGGTACATGATTTTGAAAGTGGCCAAACGAAGGAGGTCTGGCGTGCCAAGTCAGGCCCTGGCAGCTATTTCTGGGCGATTTCTGCGGATAATCAGCTATTTTGGAGTGCGGACAACCAGATCGTTTTTCCCTGGGAAGGCGATGGCTGGCTACATCTGTATGCTGTACCCGCTAATGGGGGCCCGGCCCGCCTGCTTACCCCGGGCAACTTCGAGGTACAGTATGCGGCTATGACGCCTGATCACAAAGCGATGGTCTATTCTTCCAACCAGAACGATATAGACCGACAACATATCTGGCGTGTGGATATTCAGGGGGGACTTCCGAAGCAGCTTACTGCGGGCGCTTCGATCGAATGGGCCCCTGCGGTAGCGGGGGACGGTACAGTTGCCCTCCTGGCTTCCAGCGGCACGCGTCCTGCACAGGCAATGTACCTCAATGCACAAGGTCAAAAGCAGTCTCTGGCTCAAGATGTACTGTACAAGGACTTTCCCTCCGCTATGCTGGTGGAGCCAGAGGCCGTGACGATCACAGCTGCCGACGGGATGCAGATTCCCTGCCAGCTCTTCCGGCCTAAAAATATTAAGCCGGGAGAGAAACGTCCTGCCATATTGTTTTTTCACGGCGGGTCGAGGCGGCAGATGTACCTGGGCTTTCACGACCGCGGGTATTACCACCACGCTTATGCGATGAATCAGTACCTGGCCAGTCAGGGCTACCTGGTGCTTTCTGTCAACTTCCGCAGTGGTATTGGCTATGGCATGGAGTTTCGGGAGGCCCTGAATTATGGTGCCAACGGAGCGAGTGAATACAATGATGTCGTGGGCGCAGCCCTGTACCTGCGTGGGCGCAGCGATGTGGACAGCGCCAGGATTGGACTTTGGGGTGGCTCTTACGGCGGCTATCTCACCGCAATGGGTTTGGCCCGGGCTTCCGACCTCTTTGCTGCAGGTGTGGACATTCATGGCGTCCATGATTGGAACGTGGTTATCCGCAATTTTGTGCCCAGTTACAATCCGGAGGCAAATGTAGCAATAGCAAAAAAGGCTTTTGAATCCTCGCCCCTGCACTTCCTGGAAGGCTGGCGCTCGCCCGTATTGCTCATCCATGGCGACGACGACCGCAACGTGCCTTTCAGCGAAACGGTAGATATTGCCGAATCACTGCGCCGCCAGGGGGTATATTTTGAACAACTCATTTTCCCCGATGAGGTACACGGATTTTTGCTGCACAAAAATTGGCTGGCAGCATACGAGGCAACTGCAGGATTTTTCCAGCGCATGTTGAAAAAATAGCCATGTCCCGTGTTGTACATGTGCTCATTTGTCCGGATAAATTCAAAGGTTCCCTGAGCGCCGGAGAAGCTGCTGCTGCTATCGCTAAAGGTATTCGCCGTGCTTTGCCCGGTGCGGTCTGTGATTTACATCCCCTTGCGGATGGTGGAGAGGGCTCACTGGCTGTGCTTTCGGATTGGCTCGACCTGGAAAAAGTAGAACAGGTAGTACCAGGTCCACTTGGCGATCCGGTATGTGCAGCCTGGTATCGCCATGGCGACAAAGCGCTGATTGAACTTGCGGACGCTTCGGGGTTGGTCCTGCTCGCGCCGGAGTCCCGGAATCCCATGTGGACAACAACTCGCGGTACGGGAGAACTGATAAAGATTGCGATTGAGTGCGGCGCAAGGGAAATCAACCTTTTCCTGGGGGGCAGTGCGACAAACGACGGTGGTGCGGGCATCGCCCATGCGCTTGGGTTTCGATTCCTGGATGAAAAGGGGAAGGCCTTTCTTCCGACCGGAGGCAGTCTTGGCGATATCCGCAATATCCTGCCGCCATCAGATCATACGTTTCAGGATATCCACCTGATTTGTCTTTGTGATGTACAGAACCCTTTGCTGGGTAAAAATGGGGCGAGCCGCATCTTTGCACCCCAAAAAGGGGCTTCCCCTGCCGATGTAGAGCAACTGGAGGCCGGAATGGCTCATTTGGCAAAGATGGTCGCACAATATAGTGGCCGGGATATCACGAGTATTCCTGGTGGGGGTGCTGCAGGAGGGATTGCCGCCGGATTATATGGGTTGCTGGGTGCTGAAATCCGCAGCGGTATCGCAACCATTTTTACCTTGACACATTTCGAGGAAAAAATCCGCCAGGCCGATATTGTGGTCAGCGGGGAGGGTAAACTCGATGTCCAGACCCTGGGAGGGAAGGTCGTGAGTGGGGTAATGGAAATGGCGCGGAAATACCATAAACCAGTCGTGTTATTTACTGGTCAGTCTGAGCTCGACCGGGAATCTTTTGCTTCGAAAGATATCCTGGAGGTATTGACGGTTATGGAGCGGTGCAGTAGCATAGAAGAAGCAATGACCAGCGCGGCTGATACCTTGGAAGTATTAGCAGAAAATTTTTTCCGATCTATTTAGGGTTGTGTAAAAAGCCTCAAAGCCGTCTTTGGCGGCTTGCGCCGCCAAAAATTTAATTTTGCCGCCGTAGGTGGCAAAATTAAAT